>Ga0302271_10001308_pt1 | contig 24130 bp, 10 predicted proteins | sample III_Bog_N1_1_FD_198767 | JGI IMG/M metagenome (GOLD analysis project Ga0302271, IMG submission 198767) | Peat permafrost microbial communities from Stordalen Mire near Abisko, Sweden - III_Bog_N1_1 | ecosystem: Environmental > Terrestrial > Soil > Wetlands > Peat | place: Sweden: Abisko... | reverse complement strand
GCTTGCGGTACCAGCAGAAACGTGATTGCTATTGCAGTTATTAAGAATGCCAACTCCAAGCAAAACGACAAGATTAACTCAATCAAAGACAAGTGCGAGCGTCTTTTCATCAACGCTTGAGAGCATCCAACTAACTCTTGAACTAACTTATTCTGCTATTTGAATGATCAATGCCACAATTAAATATTTGTTTATTGTTCGCTTCAACTTTGGGTTAATAACATGAGATCTTTGCTGTTGTTGTTGGTCCCATTGATGTTGCTTTTTAAACGATAATATTTTAGCAATTTGCATTGCTTTGTATGTTTATTCTTTTGTACAATTCTTCAAGAAAGCTATCATTTTTCTATTTCAACATTCAACACGTATTTTATTGTATTTTTTATGAAACACCATCAATCAATTGAATGCATAAAGTAAAAGCCTTGATATTTTTCTTTGTTATTACCAAAATAAAGAGCATTTTGGGATACAGAAACTATTTTAACAAATGCTATTCTCATAATATTTATCTCTTTGATCCCCACTTTCGCCCAGAGAATATTTGTATTTTCCAAATGGTAAAGCTGATTTATTTTTCAAGTTTTTCAAGTGCTAATGAGCCCTTCTTGACATCATTTTTAAAATATTAATTTGTTTATTTATTTTTTTATTTTTTGGATTTATTTTTGAATTTAATTTTTTCATGTTTTTGATGTTTTTAGTTTTTTTTTAGTTTTTTTATGTAATTATTGGCATAAATAAGGCATATTAGAGACAGGCAGGCAGATATTTTGACAAATTAATAGAAGATCATATAAACGTGCATGGATAATGCTAGTCTAAATCAACATGCAGGTTTTTAAAAGAGTAGGAGAGAGAATTTTTAGCTATTAGAAGAATTAATTGGCAGATTAATTTGTTTTCTAATTTAAAGCTAATTTTGAGAGAGATGAAGAAGCCAGTTTGTTAAAAATAGCTCCTTCATCCTTGTTAGATTTGATTTTGGGAAGCCGATGGAGTTGGATTGATTGGGTTGGGTTTGGATGGGAAGGTTGTGGATGAAGGTGAAGTAGGTGAGTCTCTCTGTGTCTCTCTGTGCCTTGTCGTATGTCTTCGGTTTTATTGTTTGTTTTTGTTTCAGTGGGGAATTAAAAATCATTGGGAATGAAAGTCTTGTTTTAATTCAATTATCAAAATATTAAGACAATATTTTTCAAAAAATATTTCAAAAGCGCATTAAGTAATTCAAATTTGTTTAATTTTTTTAATAGATAATCATTATCAAGATTATTGTGCATTTTCAATGGGGGGATCTGATCAAAATACTATGACATCTTTAGAGCCTTCTGTTAAACTAACTACCTGCTGTAGGAAGCTAGAATTTTTCTTTAACTAACTCCTTACTCATCATAGTTTTACAAAAAATGGCAACAAATTCATTATTTGTGTATTGAAACTAGCTAATCCATTAACTAAAAGGTAATCGCACAGCTTTTCCTTTATTTTATTTACAAAATCCCCTTCCCCACCCCAATTTTCTAACTGACATTTAACATTTTCTGGATAATTTCAAAATTAAAAATCAAAAATATTTTGAATACCCCCCTTGTCCCACCTTTGAATTTAAGAGCATTAACGATTATCTAAAAATTAAATTAATCAACAGAAAAAACAAGCAAGCAAACCCTTTTCAAGGAAGAGAAAAAAATGAGATCTGAGTGCTCTGACGAGTTTTTGACCCCTTTCCACACCTTCGCAACTTTTATTGAGACTCTTATTCTATGATGTCCAAACTGATACACTACACAATTGTTATCGACTGACATCTTGTCTCAATAATAATCTCTCAGATCTCTCAATCTCCATCACTCTCTTTCTTGAAGGAGAAAAAAAGGATAAATCCAGCAATGATTTCATCCATTGAAAAAGTTAAAGACTTTTCTGGCATGAATCTTGCCATTTATCTGTCGAGAACACATTCGAAGTAGATCGCGCATATTTGATTCCTTATTCCTTGAAGCAAAAAGACAATCATTTTTGATTGCTTTCATGATCGCTCACTTAAATTTACAAGAAAAATGCGAAAACAAGAAAGATTTTTAAGATATGTATTATTAAAATTAAAGCAAGAATAAAATACTATCGAGAATATAATTTTAAACATAAAAAATTCAAATTCAAAGAAAACCAAAATATGATAAAATGACAGCAAATACAATTAAATCAATGAATAAAATTGCTGTAATATTCCATCATAATTAAATGAAATGACCCAAGATAGAAAAATATTTGTAAATATTTAAACAAAATATTCCTGTTTGCTTGATACAAATAAATTATTTAATCTTTTTTTTCATAATTCAATCTAAATTTGAATGTTTTCTCATACCCCGTCCTTCTTTTTCTTATTTGAAATTATTATCCAGAGGAAGATTAATTATTCAATTTTTGAAAAAAAAATTTGAACTAAACCTAACTGTCAGTTAGAAAAGACAACAAGATTATTCCTCCTGGTTTGCCTAAAGAGAGCAATTATGAGAAAATATTACATAAGTTAAATATTTTTAGAAAAATTAATCCAAGAAAATTATTTAAAAAAAAATATTTTGTTTTTCTCAGATAAACTCAAAAAAAAATCATTTATTTAACACTACATCCAAAAAATATCATTTTAGAATCTCTATTCGCATGACTTTCATCATCATTTTTTATCATTTTAACTCCAATTTGTCTCTTTAATTGTATTTATGAAAAAATATTTTTCAAACTTTTTATTATTTTCTTTCAAGCTCTTATGCTTCTAATTGATCAGCAATATGTTGCATAATATTAACTTCCTCATCTTAGATCTCAGATGAATCAACATCTACCTCAATAGGGTTCCGCTACTTTTATATTCTTAACTTATCAGCTGCATCTATCTTTTTCTCTTTTGGTGCAGGACCATACCAAAAATCAAGAAGCCCATCAACAAAAGTCTCTTCTGCAAGCAATTTCTCCTTAAGTTATTGAGGACTCATAACTTATCCATCCTCGCCTATGATATACCCGTTTTCATACTTCATGTCAGTTCTAGCTTCTTTTGTTGATTCATTGACAATTGTTTTTCCTTCGAAAACTCTGACTCCATTAATTGCTTAGCCATTTTCATCTAGAATTGATCCATCCTCTTTGACTTTAGTTTTCTAGATAACTTTCCCTTATTTATTCATTTTTGGAGGTTCAATTGTACCATCTTGTGCTTTCATAGCTTCTAATCTAGCTTATTCGATAGCCTTTTCATTCGTTATCAAATCACCCACACTTATTTCTTGTTCTTCTTCACTTTCTTTGATGCTTTTCAAGAAATCATCATTCGATTTCTCCAATTCCTGTAAGAATTTTCTATCTTCCTCAGCTTATCGTTGAAGTTTTCTCTTAAGCATCACATTCTAAAATCTAAGTTTGTAGTAGATGCGCTTCATATAATTAGAAAACATTCTTAGCTTCTGAATCTCATCTTTGAGATCTATGAGCTTGTTCTGCTAGGTGAGCATGAAATTTTTTTAAGGAGAAGGTATTCTTTGGATAGCTAATTCAACATCTTAACTTAAATATGCTTTTTCCATAGTTTTTGCTAGCTCTTCATCGAAAACATAGCTCTCCATGGAAATTCCTTGAGGATCTGCCTGTGAGTTACTCACACAATGATCTCTTGTGAAAAACTCGCAGAAATCAAAGAAGCATCCATCAAACTTTGATCCTGATGAATGATAAAAATAAAATCAAAACTAAATAGTGTTTTCTTTATTTTGGAAGTATTTTTAATACAATGAATCCCTAAATAATCAAAAAATTTACCAACAAAGCAAGCTCTTCGATCAGTTGACCAGATACAATCAGGTCTGGTAATGCAGCTGCCGCAATTAAGTTCTTTTTCGCAAGTTGAATCAGGTGGTTGTACTTTATTAAGAATGTTCTTCATCTGCTCCTTGATGCTAAGAATCTCTTTTTCAAGGTTTGAGTTCTAAGAAAGAACAATAGATTCAGCTAATTTTACAAGAATGCTATGATTCTATTCTAGCTCTCTCTGCAAGATTTTACCAAGATTGTCTAAATATGTTGTGGTTTGATTCAGATACATCCCAATCATACGACCCTTTTGTTCTATTATCCTATTGGTTTCGCTAGATATGCCTTTCAATTATTCCATAGTTGATTTATGATCAGCTACTATTTAGCTAGCAAGAAGTTAAGATTGCAATTTTATTTCTGCTTCAAATTATTCTTTTGTGAAGGGAACTACCAACAAAAGATCTTTCTCTTCTTGTGGAGGAACTGCAGGTGCAGGAAGATTAGAAGCAACTGCTACTTATTCACTTTATTGAGCAACAATAGGAGTAGTTTTTGGAGATTATTCAGCTGGCAAATTTGTAGCTTAAACTTCTGCTGATGGTAGTGGTTTATTGTTTTCAATATTACCTTCTGGAAGTGGAAGGGAAGTTTAAGTATCATTTTAACGAAGTTGCAAGAATGAAGGTTGGATCAGCCTTTATTGCTAGATATTTTGATAACCTAATGAACAAACCAGCAGGTTAATACTTAAAAACAAAACCAACTTCATATTTGAGTAATATTCTTGTTTCTTCTTTTCTGAGATCAAATACAGAAAAATTTTGTTCGTTTTATTAGCCAAAAAGCAAGCACCCGTTTTCAAAAATAATAATGCATAATTCTGCAAAGTGGTTTGATTGATTCCCATTAAAAACTCGCTTTTTATGATCCTTTTGTTTAATTATTTTCTGCAAAGTTTTGACAAAAATTTTAAGGAAAAGTAAGAATACACAAATCTTTCTAAAACAGTGAAATGAATATTTAAGAAGTAACAATCAAAGAAAATAACTCAATGATAGACTCAATCTTAGCTCCTTCTCTTTTTTTTCTTTTCATATTTATGTGTAAAATACTCTCTTCTCCCCCTCTATAATGTTAAAAATAACTTAGAATCGAGAAATATGTGATTAATAGATCTTCTATTTAAAGAAAGTAAACTATTTATCTTGTAATTACAGAATTTTTAATGAAAATATATTCACGGATATGAAATAATTTTTGTGATTTGCAATTATTTTTTCCTCATATTCCTTTTATTATTTCTTTTGAATTTGACGTAGAATTTCTTCAACTAATTTATATTTTCATCCAGTGAAACTAGATAATTATTTCAAATAACTTAAAAGTTCCATCATAATTCTCGACTTTCACTAAAATGAATTAAATTAATTGTATTATTAACCTTTTGTAGGATGGGAGGAAAAAACCGAAGATCTAAAGAAAGTTAAAGAGACCATCTACAGAATATTATGTCTAGATAAATGAAAAGTAGTTTAGCATTTCAGAGTTTCTGCTTTAGGAAAGAAAAAAATCAATAACGAATCAGAAAATCTCCGTACTCCTGGGATTACAGGTTAAAAACATTGATTTTTAGTTTGAATTTATAATAAAAATAAAATGCTTATTTTTCTTTTCTGAAACTAAGTTTCAAAGAAGGTTTTTTTTATTTGATTATTTTTAATTTCCTTTCGATTCAGCTATCTGCTCAGTTATTAATTCGCTTTGAAGCTACCAAATGTAACCCTAACGACTTCATTGTAATCTTAGGTTCCTTTTTAATAGAAAAAAAATACATTAATTTAATGTTTTTGCAGCTGCTTTTCGTTTGAGATAAATTAAAAAGCATAACTGTTCTTTTTTCATTTTACTTTTATTAATATTCGCTAAGGAGGAAGTATTGATTTGTAAAACTCGAACATAACAGGGATAATAAATATAACCAGTAATAATACCCGCTGCTGCTGTATTTGTAAATCACTAAATGAATATTGCTGATAATGCTGTAAATTAAAGGGAAACGATTTTTCAATGGGAGTAATGTGAAATTATCTTGGGTTGTAAAGAAACCTAATGAGAGATATTGAAATCAGAGCTATTATCAAAAATGACAGTGAATAAAATAGTAAGGAGTATATTTGATATATTTTAAGACAATGTAAATATTTGTTTATGTGATAAAGGAGAAGAAGGAGTGGATTGATTATTTTGTGGAAATTTTTGATAGAAAAAGTTAATTTTTTTTTAAAGATTAGTAAAATGTAATCTTTCGGAAAGTGAACCATTGGAATATCAGAACCTCTTGATAGGCTAACCTTTGGCTAATTTTTTAATTCCATTGATGACTTTGAGAGTGTATTTTCTGCGAATATTCTGCTTTGAAGATGTGCCATCATCGAAGAGTTAATCTTCTCTGATATTAGCGGTGAATATTTTGAAGTTGATTTCCTTGATTGTGTTCAAGTAATTAAGATTTGTCTCTGATATCTCCTTACTTAAATCAATATTGTAGCATTACTTATGTAAATCAAGTTCCACTTCGTTTTCTCTAATCGAGGATATGTTTGTTGGATTAATTTAGAGGAACAACACTTTGTAATGACCATGGGAAAAATAATCGAAAAACCCACGTTAAGGATTTTAATAATCCCTTCTGCTAGATATTTTGAGTTTGTAAATGATTTTCACAAGCTCCTTGCTTAAATCCGCTGGAATATTGATGTTTTCTAAGGCATCTGCTCGGAACATGTTGAGAATATTATACATGAATAGTTTATTCAGGTTGTGATATTAGGAGTTCTTGACATATGAGGAATTTGGCTTTCTTTCTCTGGTAGATTTTTTATTCTTACATTGGTTTTGTCTAACATCGGAAAAATCAAATTACTGCAGGAATTATTATGATTTTACTTGAAGATTTAAATTTAAGGTGCTTTCGTGCGAGACTGAAATATTGGATTTGTCACTGCTATTTGAATTGGATTAATTCGAGAAATTCTTTGAAAAATTCAAGAAAACATCCTTTACTAATTCAGAAGAAGCACATTCATGTGTTGACAGTTGGTTGCCAGTTTTATCAGATAATTGAAGTAGACTGATACTAGGTTGTTCTTGGAGTTTACTGGCACTTTATTTTTATAAGAACTTTTTTGGCAGAGTTTTGTTTTTCGAAGACCAAGAAGAAAGAGGGGACGATGACGTGGTGTCATCAGAGCTAGCTTAGATATTATTTTTATGGAGATTATTGAAAGAATCAAGAAGTCTTGGAGTTGTATCACTTTGGGGAGAGTTTTATCCAATGGTTTAAATCAGTTAGATAGGTTAAGCTCTGCAGGAAGTCTATGAGGAAAACTTAGCTCTTCTTGAAAAAGAAGATCCAGAAGAAGAACTTGTGATATTAGATTTTTAAATGGGTTTTCTAAGCAATGGTAAAACGGCACTGTTATGGACTTATGAACTCAAATTAGCTTCAGATGCAGTGCTTTATTAACTGTTGAACTTCTCCAAATTGTATGAAAGGAGATGATTTTGTAGATACTCAAGTGAGAGAGTTGGATTAGGCCAGAACAGGGATTAATCAACTTGAACAATAGACGCCATCTATGTATTTTAGTTGTTGTTTCCATTAACCTGATTCGGAATCAACATTTACTGGGAATTGCAGTTTTAAAGGAGAAAAGGAGAATTCTAAAGAAAAATCATTTGTTGAATGGCTGTCTGAGACGGATTGAATGAGTTGAAGAGCATATTTTATGCAAAAAAAAGTGTATTTTTCTTTGCTTTTCTGTTTCCAGTATTGTAAGTTTTTGAAAAAATTGATTATGATTTCAAGGATCAATAAACTTAAGGTGCTGTTAATATTGAAATAAGCTCTCTAGTATTCTGGAGGGTGTAAAGTATCTTTTGTGCTTTTATTTATTTTTATGATCTATTTTATTATATCTGCTTTCAAACTGGCTGGTAGAAAAATAGCCATTCAAGTGCTGGGGAGGAATGGCAACATTCTTTGTCCTTTGATTATTACCTTGCAATCTTACCTTATTATTTTTATTTTCCTGTGAATTTTAGCCTCCCACTTTAAGCTATTAAGGGATCACTCCACAGATTAATTATTCCCTTCAAGCTTTATCAATTAAACTCTTCACCTTCTAATCTATTTGACTTTCCTCTCAAAATAACGGTAAGCTAAATTTGTTAGAAAATTTCAGCAAATCAAAATTATTCAAAAGAGGCACATTAATTATCTTAGGAATGTTAAAAATGTAACCATTTTTCGGAAGAATGTCTTGAATTCGCTATTTTTGTTTAGTTGATAGTGATAGTTGAAAAATAACATCCTTAAAGAAGATGATGAAGCAACAGAAAATTATAATGTAATGATTTATTCCAGAATAATTGCATTTGTATTCGCTTCTCTAGATTACCTAGTTAATACTGGCACTAATTAATGTAAATTTGATCTCAAACAAAATCATTTAATTTTGAGAAAGCATTCATGTTTTAAACCATTTTAGTAACTTAGTTTCAACACTTAAATAACACATTCCTTTAAAATAATGGGAGAAACCAACAATTTTAGCCTTTTAATCATAGCCTTCCAAAAGAAAATCAATAGATAATTGCAAAACATACTGGTTTGAAGAAGTGCCTTTATTTTTCAAGAAATATTGGGGAGACTAAAAGCAAAAGAAATTAGGGATTTTATTTGTCTCTTCCAATAATATGTTAAATTAGTTGACGTTAATAATTAAATACAGGCTATCGTCGTATTAGTTATCGTAAATTGGAATAAAAATAGCTTGGGAAGTTGATCAGTTTTATTAGTCAGATGAACAGAAATAAAATAACCATTAATAGATCATATTTTAAGGAAAATTGTCCTTTTTAAGAAAGATCTCGTTCTTTTATAAGAAATGTAGGATGTCAAAGTTAAATATTTTTAGAAAAAGACAATTAGAAATACACTCGAATACTTTTGACGCTCCTTAACTTGTATTGAATTCATTTATTCGTATTTCTCTTTAGCTTAGAAATGAACATCTTTGAAATACACAAATGAAGCTAGCATGTCAGTGTAAATGCTATTTTAATTTTTCTAAGAAAATAAGTAACTTTGATGCTGTTCTGCTAATAAATTCAAGTCTTTTGCTGAATAACAAATATGCATGTTATCGAATTAATTAGTCCAAATGTATTAAGATAGATGGTTTTTTGTGAGAAAATAAAAAAAAAAATCAATTTCAAATTCAGCAAAAGTAATCTGGTTTATCTTATTCATCACTCTTATTGTATAATTTTGTCTTTCGGTTTCTTCAAGAAACTTACTTTAATTATTGCGAGAACTTACTTTAATTATTGCTGGAACTTCACAATTTCTTCTTGATTTTTTAATTTTTATGATTTATCCCTTTTTATCTTTTGGGGATTGAATGCTAATAGTTGCTCTGTCAGAGCTTAGACAATACGTATTGACAAAGCTTTCATCATTAGCAAATATAAAAGCACTATTAATCTCAAAATATTTCTAAGGAAAAGGGAAATATGTAATCTCAGCATGTTTATATGACTCTTTTCAGAAAAATAATTAAAATAAAAGAAGAGTAAATTTTGTTTATTTTTCGTTCTTCTTACTTTATAATGTCATTTTCAAAACACAAAACAGCAATGATTTTGTAAAAACAAAATAAGCCCGAAAGTAAAGTAAAAAAAATACAGGTCTTTAAGCTTTTTTTTTCTTCTTATAATTATTCACATAAAATGATTGAGAAAATTTTAAAATCTGATATTATGTCTTTTCCCCACAATCGATTCTTCTAAATAAATTTACATTAAGTAAATACAAAATAATCGTTGAATTTGATATTATGAGATAATTACTACAAAAAATATCAAAAACACATGGAAGATTGATCATTTACAGAAAGAATTATTAAGGATATTTTAAATCCGTATGGCACAGATTTGAGGGAACTCAAAAAAGAAACGATACCTACATTCAATGAATATTTCAAACTAGATTAAAGGCTTCAGTATTTTATTTAAAAATTAAATGCCATTGCTTTCTTTAGGCTGTTTTAGGGATAAAAGAGCTGGTTGGATTTTCAAGTGTGTTTTTGGATTTTTTATACAACTTGAATTAGTTTTATTAGATTCTAAAGACAGGCTTTGCTTACCCTCCAAAACTTTCCAATTAATTACAAAGCTTTCTTTACAAATAGTTTTATGAGTCAGTGCAGATCGTTGATATTGAATAAATGAGAAATACAAAAATCAATGCTCTTATTAATTTAAGATTTTGCCAATTAAAATATAAAAATCAAGAATCTTAAAAATAAATCATTAATAAAATATTAAAGCAAGAATTACAAGTGAGAATATTTAATTTTTTGTATTACTATATGATAATGAGTAATAAAAGCAGAAGTAATAAATTAATTAATTAGTTAGTAACGAGGTATGCTTTTGAAGTGGGTGAATCAAAATGCCAATGCGTTATGTTGGGTTTGTTTAATATTTCAAGGTGTTCTATTAAAGAGAAGTAAGCACATGAATTGCTGGTAAACTACTACTTAACCAGCCAAAAAATGTTAATTATTTATCCCAACACATTTGATACGAAATCTACAGCCCTAACGCATTAGGTCTGGGTTATTGCTAATAGACGAAAAAAATAAGTCATTTTCTACCTCTTGAATCAATCATTGATTAAAAATCTAAAAAATAAATAGTTCTTTTTTTGTTATCTTTCATTAGTTGCCAGATTAGAAAAAATAACACAATAGGAAGACCTTTAATTTGAGTGCCATTTGATTGAATTTTGTATTTCAGAACTTTTAACCAATTAAGGAGAATATTAAATCTACATTGAAAAAATTATTGTTATAAACTAATAATAAATAGGAATAAGATACAATTCATTCATTTTATATTCAGAGGACTTTCTAAAATTTCGTAAAACAAATAAAAATAATCTAGATTAAACAAATGCCAGGTAATCCATCATAATTATCAAAGAATTATTTGATTAAAAAGGAATTTTGTAAAATATCTTTTTAAAAAATTTTGGTTTTTAAATAAAATGACAAGCCTTTTTAAGAAGTATTTAATATGTTACTCTCGAAATAACGAGGTATTTTTGAAAACAACAGTTATTGGATTTCATTGATCAGAAGCTTTTAAATGATTGAGCCTCAGCTAACCAATACATCAACAGCAGATTTAAATGAGTTTCAATATGGAAAAACATCAAAAGTATATTATTTATTAAAAATAAAAAAATATTTCAATTATCAATCCATGTTTCCCAACAGCTGCACTTATCTCTCAGTGTAAGCAATATAATAATGACCTGTTTTATACCAAAGCACAAGAGAATTGTTGAGTTGCAAGTTTGAGAATGGTAGTTTTGGTTCTAATGGATGAAGTTAGATGCTGTCAAATCCTCCGTTTCTCTAAACTCTGATGATAGATAATTCAGAGTTAAAGATACATGCAACTAACTAAAAGATAATGTCGTCTCCTCCCTCGATATTCTATGGCTAGATTTACTGTAATATTTCCTCCGAACTTGTGATAAAACACAAAGGAGAGATCTCATTCTACATGACATCTTTCATTCCCTCAACTAACCACGATTTTATCCAGATTTGCAAGGAAAAATCCACACAAGGGTCATTTAAGCACACCATTAACGATTAAATCACTGCATTTGTGTTAATCAAGTTGAATTTCAATGTATTCAAAGTGTCATGGACTAAACTTGTGATTTCTTCATAGCTAAATGAGCTCCCTAGAGATTCACTCTAATTTGTTGGAAGAATTAAAGGAATTTAGAGCATTTCCTGAAAAATTTAGTTGATTTTTTAGTTATCTTAGCCATTTTAGCAAGCCTATCCAATACAACTTAGTAAGTAATTTTATACTAAACTTCTAAAAAAGCAATTTCCATCTCCACGCACCTTGCTTATGTACTTTACTTTCATTTACTGAAAGATACTCATAATCTCTTAAGCCTTAATAGGATTTGCTTTATATTCGCCGTTTTCCCCACTGATGATAGTCTCTACAGGTTATGGCTAATTAAAGAATAATATTTCTTGTTTGTTGTAGTATTTCATGATGGCCTCTTGGAGGTTCTTGTTACTTGTTTATTATTGTGAAATACTTATTTCACTTCTATTTACTTAAATCTAAGGGAGTGATTATTCTTATTATTCGTTCTATTATTATGACTACTATTATCTACTGTTTTCTTATTCACAAACAATTTAAAATTCATTTTCATCTTCTATTATGATTAAGTTAGGTTGAGATTTTGTATCCTTCTTGCTGGCATTGGAAGTTTACTATTAAATGCTGCTGCTATCATCTGAATCCTGAGAGGAATGAAGTTTTTTCACTTGATCCTGTTAGCGCTTTGAAGTTATGGATTTCTTATTTTTAGCGCTATGCTTTGATTTTCGTTTTTTTTCTTTGATAATTTGCTTTTCAAATTTTGATTTGCTATCAGAGTATTCAGGTGGTTCATTGTGATCATCATCCAATAAAGCTCCTTTTCTTCTTCGATTGCAGAGTTAAGTCATCAAGACTTTTAGTTTCTTTAAAACACTGATTAACATTTCCTATTATTCGTCTGTTTGTTTTTCTTTGATTGATCTTTTTGATTTTTCCTCTCGATCTTCAGCTGATTCTCACTGCTATTTTGAATCACAAAATATCTCTTTATGATATTCTAAAATATGTTCTTTAACTTTAAGTATTTGGACCAATTTTTTGAATCCTCAACTAAACAAAAAATAGAACATTGTTATTTGCTTTCTATCGTATGGCTTAAAACTTAAGAATAGCACAGGATTGTGCAAACAAACCTAATTAAACAAAAAAGTGGGGGGCGCTGTTGGAGTCGAACCAACAATATCAAATTTGGAGATCAATTTGCTCACCTGAGCAAGCGCCCTTAAAGATGAAATTCCCTCTCAGGGAGTTTATTAATCTTGCGAAAAGTGTCTGCCACTCAAAGTGACACAATAAATTGAAATATCATTAAACGTGACAAAAAAGAAAAAATAAAGTTAGGAAGATATTCATATGAAATAAGAAAATGACAACACAATTCATTTTATTAAAGAGATTGAAACTTAGTTTATGGATAATAATAAGACCAAAATGTCATTATTTTCTATTATTTTATTGAAATGAATTAATTATTTTTGTTAATAATTTATTAGAAAAATGTGTTTGTAGTTAAAAAATAAGATGATTTTATAAAAATACAGAATGTCGCGGATTAGAAATTAGGATTAAGAAATTATTAAAAATACTTTTTGTAATTAAATATTGTAGATGCAACTACTTGTGAACTAAAATCTATTCTAATATCTAACTATTGGATTGGTGGGTGAGTTTTAGTTCTAGCAGTATGTAATATGAAGCATTCAAAGTTTCCCTTAAAATTATTCTTTTGATAGATGCTCAAAATTGTATGAAACGAACAAAAAAGAACTTGAGTTTGTTGGGATAAGCAGCGGAATCTGTTACACTTCATCAAAAGCTGATTGATAATATTCACATCCAAGCCACTTTATAAAGCCAAACCTATGCAAGTAAGTAGTTTGAAGCCAAGCTTCTGAAAACCAATAACCATCGCCATTCATTCTACTAATAAATCTTCCATCAATCTCCCTGAAAAGCTTCAAAATAACTCCTCAGCCTATTCCTAATTCACCCTGAACTCTCTATTAACTCCGCTTATGTCTTCTTCTCACCCTAACAGAAAAACAATATCTCTTTTTTATTATTATCTGAACTTCAACATATGAGATTTATCATATTTCTTTTTAGTTTTTCTTATTGCGTAAAACAACAATAAGATACATTAATATCTAATATCAAATCAGAAAAAACAATTCTTTTCTGATAAAAATTATGTTTACTATTTTTCAATTTTTTTGGAAATGCTTTTTTTTTAATTTTAAATATTATGTGAAAAAAAAGCAATTTGTATTATTGGCAAAAGTTGAGTTTAAATCATTTATATCCATGCTTAATATTACCTTGTAAGTAGATTCTACAGTATTTTGAGTTTAATAAGGAATAAAGAATCAATTAAACCTAATATTTTTATTCATCTTTTTATTAGATAGTTTAATATTTTTAAGAAAGGTTTGATGAATTGGTTTATTTCAGCTAGAAAAAAAAACAAAAAAAGTGGGGGGCGCTGTTGGAGTCGAACCAACAAAGTCAAATTTGGAGATCAATTTGCTCACCTGAGCAAGCGCCCTGAAAGATGATATTCCCTCTCAGTGAGTTTATTAATCTTGCAAAAAGTGTCTGCCACTCAAAGTGACGCAATAGAAAATATTCACTTGAAAGATTTAATCATTTTTTATCTTTCTCAATACAATAATGCTTTTGATCAGAAAATGTTACTAAATAATATAAATATGATAAAAAATAGTCTAATCAATCATTTATCCTTCAATTAAAAAGTCCCATCTATTTTTGTGTGTAAAGGATGTAGTAATGCCCAGTTTTGTACCAAAGAGCAATAGGAATGTTGAGAGACAGGTATGATTGTGGCAGACCAGGTTCAAGAGGTTGTAGTTTTTAGCAATCAAAGCCTCCGTTCCTTTAGACTCTTATGATTGACAGCTCGGAGTTAAAGATGCAGGAAATCAGCAGAAACAAAATATCATCTCCGCTCTCACAGTTCAAAGGTGCAATTAATTATTTGAATTCTGAGAGAGAAATGAGAGAGTCTAGAGGACATATCTAATTATCGATTGCCTGCTTGAGCCCGTGAACCAACAAGGATTTTATCCAGACTTAAAGGGAGAAGTCCACAAAAGGGTCATTCAAGCTAAAAACTATCTTTTGTATCGGGTTCTCAGAGTTTATCAGACTATTCCTCATTCTCTCCATATTCAAGTGAACTAAACTAGAGATTTCTTCTCCGCTGAACGTGCTGCCTAAGGTCTCGCTTTAGTCAGTGGGGATGAGCAAGGGAATCTGTTTCATTTCATCGAATATCTGATTGATAATCTAAGCATTCATTCCGCCCTAACAAGCCAATCCTATGCGAGTTAGCAAATAATTTGAGGCCAAGCTTCTGAAGAAGCAATTTCCATCACCACGCACTCTGCTGATGTACTCTCCATTAATCTCCCTGAAAATCTTCAACAATTTCTCAGCTTTTTCCCAATTCGCGCTGAATTCTCCATTAACTCCACTCACTACTTCTTCTACAGCCTCAGGATCATGGAAAAACAAAACATCTTTTTTATTATAATTTATTTCTATTGCGTTTCCCAAAGGAGAACTATTAAATAGTCCAATAGAGCTACCTCTACTTTTCTCTGATTCATTGAATTCACAAGACTCCTATTAATCTTATGGTTGCTAAATATACTCAACTTGCTTATTATTTTCTTCCTTTATTGAAGAAATAGATACAGTAATTTGATTTTAATCTAACTATTTATTCTGATTATTTATCTAGTTTTCTTCCATTTTCTTCTCGCATTCTTCCTTTTAAGATGATATCTAACTCTCATTATCTCCTCTCTAACTAGATTAGTATAATTCCTATCCCCTTCCTTGTCTCAGTATCTCTTTGTCCACATTAGCTGTTTTCTATTCTCCTATCTCTTAGCGTTATTAATACTATCTCTAATCTACTTTCTCTTATTTTTTATGGAAAATCTGCTATTCATCTTCTTACTACCCTGAAGAATTATTACCTTGTTGTATCTTATCCAGAAGAGATTTCTGAAACTTCTTATCCTCCTAAAAGCCTAATTTTGGAGATTTGCGTTCTCTAAAACAACTACAAAAAAAAAAGTCCATAGAGTCTTCTAGCTTGCGGGGTTATCTTTTTGCGAGCCAGTGTTTATTTATTGTAAATTGCGGTGAACAATCTATCAAATCTTTTGCTTATTTCCCCCACAGAGTTCAACAATATTCTAAAATATTTAATTGTCTTGGAAATATCTTATTGTGAGGCTAAGATTGTTTTAAAAATAGCAACACTAGTAACAGCTCGATTGCTAAAATCATAAACAAATAATATGATGTGGTATTTGTTTTGTGGAAGATTTATTAATAAAAAATGGTAAGCCCACCTTTTAATGAATTTCATTTTGTGCATGAGTTATTGAATTTACACGACTGTATCCCTATTCAGCTGCTCCTTCTATTAATTCCACAATCAACTCATTTCATTCATTTTTAGATAAAATAGGAGCTCTTATTTTGTTGTTTTCAATATTTTGGTCAAGACCTCAAAAATCTCTCTCTCTTCTCTCATTGTTCTTTTCATCTATGTGTAAATGCTATTAGTTACTCTGAATATTATTAAATAGAAGCCACTAACAAAAATAATAATACTTATCGATTAATGTTAGATCATTTCAAATGTTGAAAATCACATTAATATCCTATAAAAAGACTAGGACAAGACTTGAAAAAAATCTCAAAAAGCGACTTTCTTAATTGAAGATAATTTTAAATAATGACAAAAAATGAAACTGGAATTTCATTAAAAAGATGAAAGAAAAAGTAAAGAGAGGAAAAATCAATAAATTTATCAAGTTAATTTGCTTGTTATAATGCATTAATCTTTTACAAATACATCTCTTTTTCGGTTTAAATTATGAATAGCCCTTGTAATGTTTTTTATTTAAATCCGAAACACATAATATTAAAACTAAAAGTGTTGGAAAATACTCGCAAACAATTAGACATGTAACGATATCAAATAAGCCATGTCTTCAAGAAAGAAATTTTATCTAGTCATTTGTGTAAAGGATGTAGTAGTGTCCAGTTTTGTACCAAAGAGCAATAGGAATGTTGAGAGACAGGTATGATTGTGGCAGACCAGGTTCAAGAGGTTGTAGTTTTTAGCAATCAAAGCCTCCGTTCCTTTAGACTCTTATGATTGACAGCTCGGAGTTAAAGATGCAGGAAATCAGCAGAAACAAAATATCATCTCCGCTCTCACAGTTCAAAGGTGCAATTAATTATTTGAATTCTGAGAGAGAAATGAGAGAGTCTAGAGGACATATCTAATTATCGATTGCCTGCTTGAGCCCGTGAACCAACAAGGATTTTATCCAGACTTAAAGGGAGAAGTCCACAAAAGGGTCATTCAAGCTAAAAACTATCTTTTGTATCGGGTTCTCAGAGTTTATCAGACTATTCCTCATTCTCTCCATATTCAAGTGAACTAAACTAGAGATTTCTTCTCCGCTGAACGTGCTGCCTAAGGTCTCGCTTTAGTCAGTGGGGATGAGCAAGGGAATCTGTTTCATTTCATCGAATATCTGATTGATAATCTAAGCATTCATTCCGCCCTAACAAGCCAATCCTATGCGAGTTAGCAAATAATTTGAGGCCAAGCTTCTGAAGAAGCAATTTCCATCACCACGCACTCTGCTGATGTACTCTCCATTAATCTCCCTGAAAATCTTCAACAATTTCTCAGCTTTTTCCCAATTCGCGCTGAATTCTCCATTAACTCCACTCACTACTTCTTCTACAGCCTCAGGATCATGGAAAAACAAGACATCTTTCTTTTAATAATTAAACTCAAGTGCTTGTTCCAAAGTTGAGTAAACAGGCAAAGATATAACCTCAATAGATTTTTTTTCAACTTATTCAGAAATTGCAACATTACCCTCTGCTTTCCTTTCATTTTGCAGATTGTTTTCAGTTGAATTGCTATAATCATCACCTCTCCTCTCTGAAATATTCTCATTTTCATTTGTACAGCGTTATTCTACCTTCTCACTCTCATTTTCACTGTGTTGTTCTACCTTCTCACTCTCATTTTCACAGCGCTACTCTATCTTCTCACTATCGTTTTCGCAATGTTGATCTACCTTCTCACTTTCATTTTCACAGCGTTGTTCTACCTTCTCACTCTCATTTTCGCAGCGTTATTCTACCTACTCACTTTCAGAATGATTGCTACCTTCTCCTTTTTATTCCATATTACCCATTTTCTCATCTACAACAAGGTTTACATTCTAAACTTCATGATTATCTCCATTGAGATTTTCTACTTCCTTTTCATTCATTTTATCATCATTTTCATCTCCACAAAGATTTCTACTTTAAATCTAAGCACCATCTTCAATTACATTTCCACCTTCCTTTTCACTATTTTAATCAGCATTCTCATCTCCACCAAGAATAACATTCTAGACCTTATCGCAATCTTCATTTTCATTTAAATTCATATCTTAATCCAAGTTGCTATTAAGTTTTTCATTATCCGTTGATTAATTGGGAGGCTACAAATCCACCGTAACTTGAGGTCTCACCTCACTAACTAAAAATACTTGAATCTCAGAAGTTTCTTAGCTTTAACTTCGATTTATCTCCCTAGTTGAGATTAATTAGTTTTAAATTTCACTTACGCATTCTGTTTTATTGAATAATAACTAACTTTCGTTTTCTAGTTATAAGATGGCTTATTGATTATCTTCCTTTGGCTTCTCAGATGATGATAATTTATCACTTTTTTCAAGATTACTGCAATCCTTCTCTTCGCCATTCATCTTTTGAACTTATTCTTACTGCTATTCTTCTTTAGATTCTTCTTTTATTTCATTTTTTTCTGCTTGAGATGTAGATTCTTCATTTTATTTCGTTTCTACAATGGTAACATCATCAATTGTTTTCACAGATAGATTACTATCCTCTTTAACAATCTAAATAAATGATTCCTTAAACATCGAATCCTCGTAATTAGCCATTAAGTTTGGCTTTACTGGGTTTTCATTGTTCTCTTTCTTCTTAGACCCGCCAAGAATGAATTTAAACATTTGTGATTTCTTTAGAATTTACTATTTTGATTTTTCCTGAAATCTAATTGCTTTTGATTTAATATTGAACTATTTATCCTCCCTTTCTGCCTTGTCCGATTCTCTCTTTCTGATCAATCAATTTGGTGAAATATTCTAAAAGTATTGATGGTTTCTCATTTATTGCTAAACCAATCATTTATGAATATATTTATTCAATTTGATTAATTTGATTAGATTTAGCTATGAATTTAGCATTTTCAATGAAACAAAAAATATGTTGTAGATTTTCAAGTAGGAGAAGGCATTCATCTTATCCTAATATGGATTATGTAAAAAAAGGAATAATAACAACAACAAGCAATAATCAAAAAATAAATCATAATTAAAAAATCCATCTATTTTTCCAATGCCAAAAATGAGATAAGAAACATGAGCACTCTGAAGTCAAACAGCTAGTCCTAAAAAGAAAGCTAACATATTACAATCAGTGTGTTATAACTATGATTTCTCCAGTTTTGTTTATCAAAAAGATCCCACCAAAAGCACCCACTTCTTCTTCATCTTCTTTTAGATTACTTAATTTCACAAAAGGTAGAGATAATTAATCAGAGCTTAGTTTAGTTGCGTCAAACAGACTTTCAGTTGTCTTGCTTTAAAACTCTAAGTACACAAGCAAAGAGTGCAATCACAAAGAGATAGAATAGATTCTTCTTCGTCCAAGTGATATCTTGATCTTACAATGAAGCAATAATTTCAGCCTTCTAATTCTCTGCATAGTTCTTTAAATCTATTAAAAGATAAAGATGAAGCTGATTTATTGGAAATTTATTTTAATTTTTTGTTCTTCAAAAATAATGATTTGATATGCAGCTGCTGTAATAGACTCGAGGGAAGATAGGAATATTTATGATAGATCGTTCTAAAAGGGTTCAAGGATTTCAACACGAGATAGCGAAACAATAAGAAGTAGTTACTTTACAATTTATGCGCCATCTAAAAAATTGACAAAATGATATTTTTATCTCTATGATTTAAAGATTAAGCAATTACTCATTTTATCTTGAATTTCTTGAAGGTTATGCATTGATAGTTTTTCGAATAGCATTTCAATTTTAAATCTCTTTTTTGGTTTAATAATGAATAGCCCATGTAATTTTTTGATTTAATCCGAAACACATAATATTAAAACTAAAAGTGTTGGAAAAAACACACAAACATACTTAAACTGTAATGATATCAGACAATCCATAATCCATGACTTCAAGAAGGAAGTTGTATCAAATCATTTGTTGTTACTCTCATTTTCACAGCGTTGTTCTACCTTCTCACTTTCAGAATGATTGCTACCATCTTCTTTTTTCCCCATATTTCCCATTTTATCAACATTCTCATCTCCAACAAGGTTTACCTTCTAAACCTCATGATTATCTTCATTTGGATTTTCTACTTCCTTTTTATTCATTTTATCATCATTTTCATCTCCACCAAGACCTCTACTCTAAACCTAAGCGCCAGCTTCAATTTCATTTCCACCTTTCTTTTCACTATTTTAATCAACATTCTCATCTTCACCAGGATTAACATTCTAGACCTTATCGCAATCTTCATTTTCTTTTTCAATTATCTTTCCGTCCATTTTATTCTCACATTCTTTATTATTTTCATTCGAATTCTTATCTTAATCCAAGTTGCTATTAAGTTTTTCATTATTCGTTGATTAATTGGGAGGCTACAAATCCATCGTAACTTGAGGTTTCACCTCACTAACTAAAAATACTTGAATCTCAGAAGTTTCTTAGCTGTTATTTTGACTTATCTCCCAATTTGAGATTAGTTGATCTTAGATTTCACTTACGCATTCTGTTTTATCGAATAATAACTAACTTTCGTTTTCCAGTTCCAAGATGACTTATTGATTATGCTCCTTAGGCTTCTCAGATGATGATAATTTATCACTTTTTTCAACATTACTGCAATCCTTCTCTTCTCCTTTCTTCTTTTGAACTTATTCGTGCTCCTTTTCTTCTTTAGATTCTTCTTTTGTTTCATTTTGGTCTACTTGAGATGTAGATTCTTCATTTTATTCCGTTTCTACAATGGTAACATCATCAATTGTTTTCACAGATAGATTACTATATTCCTTAACAGTCTAAATAATAAACATCGAATCCTCGACATTAGCCATTAAGTTAGGCTTTACTCGGTTTTCCTTGGTCTCTTTCTTCTTAGACCCACCAAGAATGAATTTAAACATTTGTAATTTTTTAGAATTTGATATTTTGATTTTTTCCTGATATCTTATTGCTTTTAATTTAATATTGATCAATTTTTCCTCCCTGTCTGCCTTATCTGATCTCTCTGTCTGATCAATCAATTTGGTGAAATATTCTAAAATTTTTGATGGTTTCTCATTTGCTAAAGTAGTCATTTATGAAAATATTTATTCAATAAAATTAGATTTAGCTATGAATGTTAGCATTTTAAATGAAGCAAAAGATACTTTGCAGCTTTTCAAGTAGGAGAGGTATCCATCTTGTGTTTATTGAGATTATGTCAAAAAATGAATAACACCAACAACAAGCAATAATCGCAAAATCAATCTATTTTCAATGTCAAAAATGAGATGAGGAACATGAGCACTCTGAAGTCAAATAGCTAGTCCTAAAAAGAAAGCTAACATATTACAATCAGTGAGTTTAAAACTATAATTTCTCCAGTTCTGTTTATCAAAACGATCCCATCAAAAGCAACTTTTTATCATCATCATTTTTTAAGAACACCTCTAAACCTTTATTTATTATGCCATAGTTCTGTAGAATAACGTTCCAAATATCAACAAATTTTCTTTCTTCCAAGTTTTACCATAGGAAAACAATTGATTTTGAACTATTTTTCAGCTTCTCTTATTTTTTGACATTAATCTTTTGATATTCACAATCTTCTTCTCAACAATAGCTCCTTTTCTCCTTTCATATTCCTTGAGAATGCATACCTGTCTCATAGCTGTTCCCCTTCAACTCTAAGCCTCTAAAATATTTCCATTTTTGTGTTTCTTCCTAGAATTGTTCCTTTTACAAATTGTTTCTAATTCTTCTGAGTTAGAAATTCCTTCTTTTTGTTGTTTTAAACTGATCAATAAGCAAGAGAAGATAAATAAAACAAAATCCTAGCATTGTATGGAATCAAAAAAAAGTAATCAGGTGTGATATTTGGTGACTTTTAAGGGCTGAAACCAATAAAAGGAACATAAATGGTGGAATTTTAGAATAACTAATTGATAGGATTAAGGAAGAATAATATAAGAAAAATCAATGAAAAACACAAAAGAATGTATATTTACAATCCCCAAGCCCCTATTACTAATGAGATTAAGAATAACTTTGGAAAATTAAAAAAGTTTGTTCTATTTTTCTTAATCTTTTGTATTTTATTTTTAATAAAAGCCTATTTTTATAATCTCTTGCTTACTCCTTTCCCATCAGATTTGTTGCAAGAAATCAAACAAAATTTTTTCCTATTTTTATCTAAAGCCAACAGCATTCATCCTTAACACTTTAATTAAAGCTGTGAATAGACATATGAAAAGGAGATAAATATAATATCTTAATTTGAATTGAAACTATCCAAAAATAGTAATCTTTTCTTAGAAAAAAAAAGAGGAGAGTTGAATCTTACGAAACTATTAAAGGATATAATATAATATACTCCTAGTCACAAAATAGTCACAAAAGAAGAAATATTTTGAAAGATTCTAAAAATATTCTCAAGCTTTCTCAGACACCAAAGAACACTTCTTCTTTTTCTTTTAGATTACTTAATTTCACAAAAGGTAGAGATAATTAATCAGAGCTTAGTTTAGTTGCGTCAAACAGACTTTCAGTTGCCTTGCTTTAAAACTCTAAGTACACAAGCAAAGAGTGCAACCACAAGCAGATAGAATAGATTCTTCTTCGTCCAAGTGATATCTTGATCTTACAATGAAGCAATAATTTCAGCCTTCTAATTCGCTGCGTATTTCTTTAAATCTGTTAAAAGATAAATATGAAGCTGATTTATTGGAAATTTATTTTAATTTTTTGTTCTTCGAAAATAAATGATTTGATATGCAGCTGCTGTAATCGACTCGAGTGTTGGCGTAGATCTTTTGCGATTAGAAGGATAGGTTTCTGCACCGAAGCTACCAGTAATGGGTTTACCTGGAATTGTTAATAATAAACTATCTAATCTATTAGCACAAACACAGCCGATTCGCGCTTAGGCAATGAAATCTCAAAGAAGTCCAAATATCCATTCGGAAACACCTACGATTACTATCGATGAAGCTAATTTATCAGTGAATTCTCAGTAGCATCTGATTCCACCTTAGCCTTCCTAGATGAACATCAATCAATTAACACCAGAAGGGATGAATAATAGACCAAGTAATAAATTGAAAATCAAGCCACTTGATCAGTTAGTTAACAGTACAGAGGAGCTCATTGGATTCATGGGATTTGACAGAAAACTTGAAATGCATTTAGTCTCCAGCAGTACAGAGCCTCTCCGATTTGGAGCAGTCATTTCATTGAACCCATACTAAGAACCTATGAAATTCATCATGTCAGATGGATTTATTAAAAACAAGGCATTTGTTAAAGATCTTTCATTCGATGGGAGTGGAGCAATTTTCGACAGATGCCTTTTTCAAGTCTATCCCTCTTTTAAATCAAAGTATCAGACAGATCTGCTTGAGAAATTCGAAGATCTTGCGAAAAACGGGGGGAGCACTCTTAAACAAGCAAGATCATATCGGACGCAGCAGACGAACGATGTAAGAGTGTAAAAAAGAGAAAAAGCTGAATTATCGAGGCAGCAGGAATTTGAGAGAAATGTCATGCAGGAATATAAGCACAACATGGATATATTTGAGAAACTCAAAGGCATGCCAGTTACATATAATCAAGATATTCAGTTACTCCATGTTGCTTCAACGACGTTCCTGACTTGCAAATACATTGAATCAGGTAAAGAAAAACAATCTAAACACTTCAGTCTAGTGAATTGAAAATAAAAATGCAAACAGAACACATCTATTACTTATTTTCATTTTAATAATTTCTTTGTTTTATTAACAAACAAAAGAGATCGAAAATGAAAATTTCAGCCTCGAATTATAATAGTTTTCATCCAACAACACTGTCTTCAAGATCAAATCTTGCTTTTCTCATTAATAGCGAGCAGAAGGGTATTAGATAATAAGAATCTTTTTATTGAATAATTTATCATATGACGTTTGTATTGAAAAAAACAATTTGTTTTTTCATTTTACAGGATGGTGTTCCTGAAAGACATTGTTTTTATCGAATCTAAAGTTGAATATCTTGGCCGGGTGCCTTATCTGCATAGTTCTAAGAAGAAGTTAGATATCCATTACAAAGAAGAACCTGATCATGCTAATTTATTCACTCCCTCTAATAAAAACAATTAGTAAA
>Ga0302271_10001307_pt1 | contig 24130 bp, 18 predicted proteins | sample III_Bog_N1_1_FD_198767 | JGI IMG/M metagenome (GOLD analysis project Ga0302271, IMG submission 198767) | Peat permafrost microbial communities from Stordalen Mire near Abisko, Sweden - III_Bog_N1_1 | ecosystem: Environmental > Terrestrial > Soil > Wetlands > Peat | place: Sweden: Abisko... | reverse complement strand
ACTCATAATAAGCTTTCGCCCAATAGAGGAATCAATTAACCACATAGATTTTTGTTTTAGTTTGAAATTTATTTAGTAGTTTGAAATTTAAAGTACAATCAACTAGCAAGTTGCAATAGAAAACAGCTTTCTTGCAAAGTTCCACAAAATTAGTATTTTGATTTCGATACTGCAAGTTATTACGGAAAAAATTCTTTAATTAAAGTAACTTTCTAAAATACAGAATATTACTCAACCACTTCACCGATAAGCGCAGCCGAAGAAGCACTTAAAACCCTTACCTGTATCGTTTCACCAATGCGACGACCAAGACGGGGGAAAATTACGACTTTATTTTGAGATGTACGTCCAAAAAGCTGTTCTTTTGATCGTTTCGAGAAACCTTCAACCAATACCTCAAATGTTTTACCCACATCGCGTTGATTTCCCTGGTTAGTGAGCTCTCTTTGTACTTCTATAATTTCAGCCAGGCGGCGAAGTTTTTCCTCTTCACTAATGTTATCCGGCAAATTCTTAGCCGCAAATGTACCGGGACGTTCTGAATACTTAAACATAAAGGCCAGATCAAAATTCACCTCACGCAGCAAGGATAATGTCTCCTGATGATCCTCTTCTGTCTCACTATGAAATCCACAGAATACATCGGTACTGATAGATGCTTCCGGCAAAATCCTACGAATAGCCGCAATTCTCTCCAAATACCATTCGCGTGTATATTTACGGTTCATCAGCTTTAATATCTTATTACTCCCCGACTGCACCGGCAGATGTATCGATTTACACAAGTTCGGATATTGAGCAATCACTTCGAGTGTGCGGTCGCTCATATCTTTAGGGTGCGATGTGGAAAATCTAAATCGCATCGCTGGAGCTGCCTCGGCCACTACAGCCAACAAATCGGGGAATTCAATTACTTCGCAGTCTTTTTCCATACGATACGAATTTACATTCTGTCCAAGAAGCGTTACCTCTTTGTAGTTTTTCGCCTGCAAATCCTTCAACTCGGTCAGAATACTCTCCACATCGCGGCTACGCTCCCTGCCTCGTGTGTATGGCACAATGCAATACGAACAAAAGTTATTGCAACCACGCATAATAGAGATAAACCCTGAAATAGACTTGCTGATACGCGTTGGAAGAATTTCACTGTATGTTTCTGTAGTAGATAAATCAACATTTATGGCTTTGTTGCCCTGCTCTACACTTCCAATCAGGTTTGGGATGTCCATATATGCATCCGGCCCCACCACTATATTGACCCCATACTCATTTATAAGCTCATCTTTTACGCGCTCAGCCATACAACCAACCACTCCCACTATGAGCTTTTTGTTTTTTCGCTTGAGCGTTTCAAAGTATTTAAGCCTGTTTATCACTCTCTGCTCGGCATTATCTCTTATCGAGCAGGTATTTACAAAAATAGCGTCAGCTTCAGTGATTTTGTCCGTTAGTGCAAAACCATCCATTTGCATAATTGATGCCACCACCTCGCTATCGGCCACGTTCATCTGGCACCCGTAGGTTTCAATAAAAAGTTTCTTATCATTCAAAGCGGATTTAAAGTCCGATGAAGTGACAGATTGTTCGTTTGTATTCATTTTATAGAGATTTTTTAGTTGTACAAAAGTACATTTTATAATCAAAATACGAAAATTCGAGAATTTTGATTATTTAACACACAAAGCAGATGGCACATATAGTACTAATATTCAGATAAATAAAAGATACAAATAACAGGAAATAAAAAAAAAATGATTTTTGTTGAAAAAATATCATCAAATAATTTGCACGTTTCAAAAATTATTCTCAATTTTGCAGAGTAAACAAACAGATAAATTTTTCATAGTTAAGGTTTAGGTTAAAATGTGCAATGGGTGGCTGTGAAGTTACCCATTGTTTTTTGTACAAACCTCTACCGAAAAACCATCCGTCAAAGTATCTTTTCAGAACGCAATATTCAAAAACGTATTGCAAATTACCACAAAACAGATACTTCAATAACTCAACAAGAACATATTCCGCATAAAAATGCTATTAAACACAAATATGTTAGCTTTAAACTAAAAAAAAACAAGTATTTTTGCACTACAAATAATTAAAAACACAACAGAATCAGAGTTCCGGCGAGTATAGTCGGAATTCTTTTTGTTTTATACTTAAAAAAAAACCTAAAAGAAAACAAAGCTATGGCAATAAATTATATGACAGCCGATGGTTACAGAAAACTAGTTGAAGAACTAAACGAACTGGAAAGTGTACAACGCCCAGCTATCTCAAAACAAATTGGAGAAGCACGCGATAAAGGCGATTTGTCCGAAAATGCCGAATACGATGCCGCCAAAGAAGCGCAGGGCATGCTCGAAATGAGAATTTCCAACCTTAAAGACATGATTGGTTCGGCGCGTATGATTGATGAATCGAAAATAAACACCAACGAAGTGCAGATTCTGACACGCGTAAAAATCAAAAATACAAAAACAAATCAGCTTATGACCTATATGATTGTATCTGAAAGTGAAGCCAATTTCAAAGAAGGCAAACTATCGGTTACAACTCCTATTGCCAAAGGTTTACTGGGGAAAAAGGTTGGTGAAAGAGCCACCGTATCTGTTCCATCGGGCATGTTAGAGTTGGAAGTAGTGGAAATTTCACTTTAAATCTCCTCCATTCAGTCTCTGAACTCAGCTTATTACTTATATATGGCAACTATCTTTACAAAAATCGTAAACGGAGAAATTCCTTGTTATAAAATTGCCGAAGATGAACGCTTCTTCGCTTTTTTGGACATTAATCCCATGACAAAAGGACATACATTGGTTATTCCTAAAGAAGAGAAAGATTATATTTTTGATTTGGATGACGTAACATACAATGGCTTGATGCTTTTTGCAAAAAATGTGGCTCATGCAATTGAAAAAGCTATTCCGTGTGAGCGAATTGGAGTAGCAGTAATCGGACTGGAAGTTCCTCACGCCCATGTTCACCTAATCCCGATAAATCAGGAATCGGATATGAACTTCAAAAATCCGAAATTGAAACTCAGTGCTGAAGAAATGAATGAAATTGCTGCACGCATTCGTCAGCAAATAGGATAAACAAAAACACACGATTTAAAAAAAAAAATGAAAGATCAACTTCAATGAATCAGAAGTCGGCCTTTCATTTTTTTGCATTTGCCGAGAGTTCAGCAAACGTTTGCGCTGATTATATTTACATCAGAAAAGATCATCTCATCATATCTTAGGAAAATTTATTAAATTTGTCATTAATATAAAAACACACTATATTTATGAAAAAAATCCTCTTCATTTCATGTTGTTTAATCCTATCGTCGTTCAATACGTGGTCTGAAACATCTGTATCAATAGGGGACCTGAAAACCTATAAGCAAGAGAAAAACACGATTAACATTGAAGCCGACAACGCCACTGTGCAAATTACCGCATTCAGGGACGATATCATAAGAGTAAGAGCCTACAGGGAAAAACCATTGAGGACATTTTCGTATGCAGTAGAGAAACAGGCAACGGGCAAATTTGAGTCGGTAACAGATGATGCAACTAAACTGGTATTAAAAACCGCTGGTCTGAAAATTGAGATAACCAAATCACCCATTCGCATTAGTTTCTACAGCCCCGATGGCAAATTGGTCAATGAGGATGATTCCCGATTTGGAATGACTTGGCTGGGCAATGATGTTACCTGTTTCAAACAGATACTTTCCAACGAAAAATTCATTGGACTCGGCGAAAAAACAGGACCACTCAACAAACGAAGCATGGCTTATGAAAACTGGAATTCTGATGTTCCGGCTTATGCGTTGGACAAAGATCCGCTTTACGCATCCATTCCATTTTACATGGGGATTCACGACGGAATAAGCTATGGAATCTTCTTCGACAACTCCTATAAAAGCACTTTTAGCTTCGGAGCATCTACCGATGATGAAATGTCTCATTTTGGGGCTATTGGTGGTGAGATGGACTATTATTTCTTTGCTGGAAGCAGCGTTCGCAATGTTATTGAGCAGTACACATGGCTCACCGGTCGCCCTAAACTTCCTCCGCTATGGAGTCTGGGTTATCAACAATGTCGTTACAGTTATTATCCCGACACAGAGTTATTGCATGTTGCGCAAACCTTTCGTGAAAAGAAATTTCCATGCGATGTACTTTACCTAGATATTCATTATATGGATAATTATAAAGTATTCACATGGAATCCTGAGCGCTATCCACAACCAAAAGGTATGATAGATAAGCTAAAAGGCATGAATTTTCATTTAGCAGTAATTATCGATCCGGGTTTGAAGGTTGAAAAGGGATATTCTGCTTACGACGAAGGGGTAAAAAATAATTATTTCCTATCCTATCCTAACGGACAACCCTATATCGGAAGCGTATGGCCGGGCAGGTCACACTTCCCTGATTTCACACGACCCGAAGTTCGGAATTGGTGGGGTAAAAAATTCACTTCACTTACCAGTAAAGGCGTTGAAGGATTTTGGAACGACATGAACGAACCCGCAACCTGGGGACAAAAAATTCCCGACATGGTAGAATTTGGTTTTGAAGGAAACAAAACAACCATGAAAGAAGGACATAACATATTTGGAATGCAAATGGTAAGAGCTACTTACGAAGGTACAAGGAACTTAATGGAAGGTCGTCGGCCACTGACAATAACTAGAGCGACGTATTCCGGCGGACAACGATATTCTACTATCTGGACAGGTGATAATTTTGCTTCAGACGACCACATGTTATTGAGTGCAAAGCTTGTTGCAAACCTGGGACTGGCAGGATTCGCTTTTGCAGGTCCCGATGTAGGTGGCTTCATAGGTGAGCCTACCAAAGAACTAATGGTTCGTTGGATGTCACTTGGTGTATTTACACCTTTTTATCGCAATCATAGCGCTGTAGATGTCAACTATCGTGAACCCTGGATATTGCCCAAAGATTATCAGGACATTGTACGTAACTATCTGAATCTACGTTATCAGCTGATGCCGTATATATATTCAAATGCTTTGTTAGCTTCAAGAACAGGATTACCACTGGTACGAACACTGGCTATCGACTATACAAAGGATGAGAATATCTTCCTGAAAGATTTTGAAAATCAATACATGTTTGGAGATGGATTGTTGGTTTGTCCGGCTCGCAGTACTGACAGTTACACCCGGGTGTATTTGCCGGAAGGACGCTGGTATCGCTTCTCCAACGATGAGGCTTTCGATGGAGGCAAAGACTACCATGTTGCATCTCCGCTGAGCGATTTACCTGTATTTGCCCGTGAAGGAGCAATTATTCCTATGCAGAACACAGTGCAAAACACAACTGAAAGTGCCGGTGACACATTAAAGTTACATGTATTTGCAGGAGTTAAACCGACACAATTACTCTACTACGAAGACGATGGTACAACTTACGAGTATGAAAAAATGGCTTCGTATGAACGAACGATAAATTTTGATCCGACAAAAAACGAAATCAACATTTCCGAAAAGAAAGGTAGTTTCAATGGAAGATTCAAAAAAGTATGCCTGATACTGCATGGTTTTGACACCATCAACTCCCTCCGTTCATCAGCCGGTGAACTAAAAATCTCTAGCGTTAGAAAAACGCAAAGTGCAGTGCTGGACTGGAGTGATTCGGCAATCAACCTGAAATGGAAATTTCAGAAGAGTAAATAAGTAGTAACTGATACAAAAAAAAGGATGCAAATCAACTGCATCCTTTTTTTTGTATTTAAAACTTTCCTGTTATTTCCATCTCATAGGTCGCTTGCGATTAGCAAATCTACCAAAAGTAAGAATATACAGGCTTACCAACGGTAAGAAAATATCAAAAAACGGGAGCGTGAGAATATACTTCCTTTCTCCAAAATGTTTTGAAGAGCCGTTTATCACACAAAGTTGCAAAATGAATCTGGCAAGAAAAAGAACACCCGCAGCAATCTGAAGGATTAAACCACCTAACACCAACGTAAGGATAAATGCCAGATAGAATAATCCGCGAGACAAAGGTTCAAGACTCAGTCTAAACTTGCTCGAGCTTTTATAATACGATGAGACAGAGAGATGTCTCAACTTCTGGTAAAACCAATCTCTGTACGTCTTGCTGGGCTCCGACCAGGTAATACTATCAGGTGAAACTTCAATCCGTGTATTTTTTTTGTCACAAGCTTTATTTACCATCAAATCATCATCTCCTGAACTCAAATGAAGTGTAGATGCAAATCCTTTATGAGCGAAGAAAGTTTCTTTTCGATAGGCCAGATTTCGGCCGACACCCATGTACGGTTTGCGCGCAGCAGCCATGCCCAGGTATTGCAATCCGATAAAAAGCGTATCGTAGGTAATCAATCTGTTCAGTAAGCCTTTCTTGTTGAAATAGGCTCCGTATCCCAATACAAATTCGGTTTCGGGAGTGAAGTTTCTAACCATACGGGCAATCCAGAATTTATCTTCAGGCATACAATCGGCATCGGTAAATAACAATAAGTCATTCTTTGCTGCTTTGATACCCAATGTCAATCCCAGTTTTTTTGTACTCAGATTATTGGCTCCTACAGGCACAAACGTAGTTCTCAGATTTGGATATTCCACACTCAAATCATTGAGCAAAATATCCGATTGGTCTGTAGAACCATCGTTGATAACAATCACTTCAAAATCAGGATATTCTTGCTGAAGAACAAAAGAAAGAAACTTACGAAGGTTATCCGATTCATCTTTGGCACAAATTATAACCGAGACTGGTGGTTGTTCTGTCTGAAATGTAACTTTGTCTTTACTTATTCTGTTTTTCCATCTCAAAACTCCATTCATATAGCGTAAATAAAAATAGAGCTGATATATGAATGCCAGAAACAACAAGCCAAAGGCTATCAATTCAATCAAAGAAAAATAAAATCCGTAAAATTCCATTATTTTCAGTTATCAGTAAGCAATTACCGGTTATATTCGGTCGAAGGAAGTTTTATCATTCAAATAAGTCAGCAATATCAGGCAAGCAATTCGTCAGACGTATAAGCTTTCGGTAGTTTACGCAGATTATATTGCGAAGCCATAATCTCGCCATAAGCTCCTGCCGAACGCAAAGCGATTAAATCACCGCGCTTAGTTTGATTTAGTTCAAAGCCTTTAGCAAACGTATCCGACGACTCACAAATAGGTCCAACCACATCATAAGGCTCAACGGTGAGGTCTGAACTCAAATTTTCGATATGATGATATGCCTGATACAAAGCTGGTCTGATTAAGTCGGTAAATCCGGCATCGAGTATAGCAAATTTCTTAGAACTACCCTGTTTAACGTACAACACTTTCGAAATCAGACTTCCGCATTGCGCTACAACAGCACGTCCTAACTCAAAATGCAGGGTTTGATTTGGAAGTAATTGCAAATGATCACGGAATACTTTGAAGTAAGCATCAAAGTCCGGAATAGGAAAATGGTTCGGATGCTCGTAATTAATACCAAGACCTCCGCCAACATTGATGTGCTCAAGAACCACATTGCGCGACTGGAAGTATTCCTGCAGTTCGTTTACACGAACACACAATCCCTGAAACGATGTCAAATCGGTAATTTGCGAACCAATATGGAAATGGATTCCAATAAGTTTTACGTTGGACAGCGTAGGGAACAAATCAACCACCTGATCCAACTCCGACATATTAATTCCAAACTTATTTTCGCTCAGCCCGGTAGTGATATAATGGTGTGTATGAGCACTTACATTTGGGTTAATGCGCAATGCCACTTTGGCCACTTTATTTTTAGCAGCTGCCAGTTCATTGATTACTTCCAACTCTGGAATAGATTCCACGTTGAAGCAAAAAATATCATTGTCCAGTCCCAAATTAATTTCCCAATCGGCCTTTCCTACACCTGCAAACACCACCTTTGAAGGTGAAATTCCGGCATCAATAGCCGCCTGCACTTCGCCACCACTCACGCAATCGGCACCAAGTCCGGCATCTTTAATTACAGCTAAAACGCTTGGGCTTACATTGGCTTTCATGGCATAATGCACATGAAAATCACTTTTCTTACTTTGGATATTTATTTCTTCCAGCGTTTTACGAAGTACTTCCAGATCATAATAATAAAATGGAGTTTCTATTTTGCTGAATTTCTCTATCGGATATTTAGCTTTTATCATAAAAAAGTTACGAGTATTTAGTTACAGGTTACAGGTACGTTGTTGAGAACAGACCTGAAACAAGACTTGAATTCAATAGTTGAAAACAATTTATCATCAATTAAACAATGCCGCGCTTAAAGCGTTCAATGCACGTTTTTTATCTTCTGCTTTAATAAGGAAAGAAATGTTGTAATTACTTCCTCCGTACGAAATCATACGAACGGGTATTTCACTCATGGCGCTCACCACTTTGGCTTGAAATCCTACATTCTCGAACGGCATATCACCTACAACACAGATAATAACCATATCTTTATCTACAGTTACCGTTCCGAATTTCTTCAAATCATTTACGATTTCATCCAAACGCTTTGCATTATCAATAGATACTGAAACACCGACTTCCGAAGTAGTAATCATATCGATAGGCGTCTGATATGATTCAAAGATTTCAAACACTTTGCGTAAGAAACCATGAGCCAACAACATGCGTCCAGATTTTATTTTGATAGCCGTAATACCATCTTTTGCTGCAACAGCCTCAATTTTTCCTTTCTTGCTTTGAGTAGAAATCAATGTTCCCGGAGCTTTAGGCTCCATAGTGTTCAACAAACGAACAGGGATATTATTCAGCTTAGCAGGAAGAATACAGGTTGGGTGAAGAATTTTAGCTCCAAAGTAAGCCAACTCGGCAGCTTCTTCGAAGTGTAGTACCGGAACCGGTTTGGTGCCTTCTACAAATCTGGGGTCGTTATTGTGCATACCGTCAATATCCGTCCAAATCTGAATTTCATCGGCTTTTACCGCAGCACCAATCAGTGAAGCAGTATAGTCGCTACCACCACGTTGCAAATTATCAATCTCGCCATAGAAATTACGGCAGATAAAACCCTGAGTTATATAAATCGTATTTCCGGGTTGCTCAGTCAGCTGAATTGCCAAATGTTCTGCTATGTAGTTGGTGTCAGGCTCAGAATTTTTATCGATACGCATATACTCCAAAGCTGGAAGCAATGCGCTCTTTTCTCCAGTTTCATTCAAATAAAGCTGAAATATGGTAGTAGAAAGTAATTCGCCCTGAGCCAGAATTGCTTTTTCCTCGAAGAGTGTAAAAACAGATTTCGAGAATGAGCGAAGATATTCGAAAAGCGATTTTACAACAGACATGGCTTCTTTTTTAGCCTCAGCAGTTGAAAACAACTCCTCAATTACATCAAAGTATTTTTGTTCCAAGGCATTGATACGCTCTAATGCGCCTGAAGTATTGTTTTTATAAAAATAATCCGAGATTTCCACCAGGCTGTTTGTTGTTCCGGACATAGCCGACAACACCACTATTTTTTGGTCCCCATCGCATATCAGCTTGGCAACATCTCTCATACGAGCGGCAGAACCTACGGACGTTCCACCGAATTTTAATACTTTCATTTCTTTCGTGTTAATAGTAATTGTACAAAATAAAATTAGCCACAAAAGTAATATTTTTTTCTCAATAATTTTCCATTTGTTATTTCGATAATTTCAGCTACATTTGCAAAAAAAAGGATTCGATTCATGGGAAAAAGGATAGTTTTGGTATTCTTGTCATTTTTCTGCATAAGTATGTGTACTTATGGCATCGATGCCTGGATTAGAATCAATCAGATGGGCTATCTGCCCCATGCTCTAAAAAAGGCTGTATTCATTAGCGAATCTGCCCAAGACATCAAACAATTTTCAATCTACGATGCGCTGACCAATCAGGAATTGGCAACATTTAATACCGTTGTTTCCAAAGAAGAATTCGAAAATTTCAAAAGCACTTATGTTCTTAATTTCTCTTCTTTCAAACAACAAGGTGCTTTCTACATCAAAGCCGGCACGGCTTATTCTCCTACTATTTACATAAATAACAACATTTATCAGGGAACAGCCGATTTTGTATTAAATTTTCTCCGGTTGCAACGAAATGGTTACAATCCCGATTTATACTCCGAGGTTCGTCAATACAATACCTACGATGCTGAAGATATTATTACCGCAAAAAAGGAAACATCAGAGACTTCTTACGATCAGGATTTTTTAAAATCGCTCAAATCAAAAAACAGCAAATACAGGAATATCCAGCTGCCGATCACAACCTCAGAACCTGTTAAGCCCAAATCGCTGGATGTCAGGGGTGGATGGTTGGAGTCAACTGATTTCCTTCAGTACGGAGCAACTTCATCTACAGCCGTATTACAGCTGCTGTTTGCTTATCAGCTCAATCCTACAGCTTTTTCTGATAAATATGATGCATATGGTTACAACAAACCGAATGACATCCCCGATATTCTTGATGAAGCAAAATGGGGGCTGGACTGGCTAATGAAAATGTATCCCACCAAAGATGTTCTGTATCATCAAATAGCCAATGACTTTAAGCACGAAAAATTCGGGGCTTCGAGAGTTGAGACGGCCGATGCTGAATCGGAGGCAGCCATAAGCCGTCCGGTGTACACTGCAACAGGTAAACCGCAGGGATTATTCGGGTATAAGAATAACTCTACGGGCATTGCATCCATTGCCGGAAAATACTCCTCAGCTTTTAGTCTGGGAGCTGAGCTATTGAGCGTATACTATCCTACGTTTGCCGATAGCCTGAAAGTAAAAGCAGTAGAAGCTTATCAATATGGAAAAGAAAATCCCGGTGTGTGCCAGTCCGTGCCGGGCAGATCGCCTTACTATTTCGAGGAAGAAAACTGGAAAGATGATATGGAGCTGGCTGCGGCGCAACTTTACCGGCTCACATACGATGGGAGCTACCTCAGAGAAGCAGCCGAATTTGGCAGGATTGAGCCAATATCACCCTGGATGTGTACCGACACCACTACCTATCATCAATGGTATCCGTACCTGAACCTGGGGCATTACGTGATAGCCAATGTCGAAAATCCGGGCTACCGGAAAGAGTTTTTGCAGAACCTCCTCAGCGGCATACAGCGCGTAAACAATGCTGCTGCCGATAATCCGTTCAACATAGCCGTACCAATGGTGTTGGGGTCGAACAATATGGTTACGGCCATAGCCAGCCAATGTCGTTTGTACCGGGCACTGACTAACGACTCAACCTACCTGAATCTGGAAACATCACTGATAGATTGGCTATTCGGGTGCAACCCCTGGGGAACCAGCATGGTTATAGGACTGCCGCAACTGGGCGTGTACCCATCCGATCCTCATTCCACCCTGGCACACAACAGCCATGTACCGCTTTCGGGCGCATTGGTCAATGGACCCGTGAATGCAAGCACATTCAAAACACTTATAGGGGATAAGCTCTCTAAAGACGACATGTATGATCAGGTTCAATCCGACTGGGCGGTATACCACGATGATAATGCCGACTATGCTACCAATGAACCGACCATTGACGGAACAGCTGCCTTGGCTTACCTGCTTTCCTGCAAACAGCTGGAGGCAAGTCCGGACATAGTCGCTGAAACCAATAAATATAAATTCGGGGCAATAACCAACACCGATATGAGTAAAAAGCAAATATCCCTTGTTTTTGCCGGAAGTGAATTCTCCGACGGAGCCCGAACAATATTAAATACCCTGAAAAGCCTGAAAATAAAAGCTTCGTTCTTTTTCACCGGCGATTTTTATCGAAACAAAAACAACAAACAATATATTGAAGAAATTCAGAAAGAAGGATATTATCTGGGAGCAAATTCCGACAAAAACATACTCTACTGCTCTTTCCTGAAAAGAGATTCGTTATTTGTTACCAAAAATGAATTTCTGAACGATTTAAAGAATAATTACCTGGAAATGGAAAAATTTGGCATAACTAAAAGCAAAGCTCCGTTCTTTTTGCCTCCTAGTGAATGGTACAATAACACTATCAGCCAATGGTCTAATGAATTCGGATTGCAGCTTATCAGTCCGACCCCAAAAACGATGTCGAACTACGATGTCAGTACGCCTGACATGCGCGACAATTACCTTTCGAGCACTGAAATCTACAATAACATCATGGAACTGGAGTCGTCGCAAGGACTAAACGGAAATATTCTGGTTTTTCACATGGGAGCCGACAACAAAAGGAAAGATAAATTCTATACAAAGTTACACTTGCTTCTTTCAACCATTGCGAAAAGCGGGTATGAATTTGTGGATTTATTCACTGCTACCAATATGTTCAGCAACAGCGTTGTTAGCACTGATAAAAAACAAAAAAGGAAGAACTAAACTGCTCTTCCTTTTTCTAAAAATTTACCGGTGGGTGGGAGACGGGTCTCGAACCCGCGACCTTCTGAACCACAATCAGACGCTCTAACCAACTGAGCTACAACCACCATGTTTAACGGGTGCAAAGATAATACAGCTAATGATTATGTGCAACTATTTACCCGAAAAAAACGTGGATTTTTTGCAATAGGCTAATTGCCAACATTTAAAAACTAAAACAAAATGGAATATCACATTGCCAATCCCGAATTAGACCAACAAATTAAGGAAATAAGAGCTAAAATCCGCCTTTCGATGAATGGAATTGTGTCTGATAAAATGACTCAAAACGGAATTTTCTACAAAAAGAACTACGGTGTGGACGTTCCCCGAATTAAAGAAATAGCCAAACTGTATGCGTCCAAGCATGATTTGGCACAACGTCTATGGAGTCTTCAGATCAGGGAAACAATGATTATGGCAACGCTGCTGGAACCGGTAGACAAGTTTACCGAAGAATTGGCACAACAATGGGTCGAAACATTCAACCAAATTGAAATAGTAGAACAGACCTGCATGAATTTATTTAGCAAATTAAGCTATGCCCCTTCGTTGTCGCTGAAGTGGATTCAGTCTGATAAACCCTGGGTACAAATCAGCGGGTTTATATTAGCAGCCCGCTTAGCCGCAAAATTTAATGAAAATGAAATCACAACAATAACTCATCAGGCTTCTACCCTATCGGACACCAACGAGCTGCACCTCTACAAAGCAATTGCACTGTGTCTGAGCAGATGTGCCCGAAAAGACAAACATACAGCAACTTACATTCTGAAAGAAATTGACTCTTTTTCTAACAGTTCATCAACAGCCCGACGATACATTCATAATGAAGTGAAACAAGAAATATTATTTTTAAATATTTTATAGCAAAGAAACAAGCTAAAAGTTGTACTTTTGTTGGTCACATTTTTATTAAATGGAAGAAGAAGTTTCATACGAATCAATAAAAGAGCTTTTTACAGAATACCTTAAAAAGCATAATCATCGGAAAACATCCGAACGTTATGCTATTCTGGAGCAAATTTATTCATACGAAGGTCATTTTAATGCTGATGTTTTGTTTAATGCCATGAGGGCAGAATATCGTGTAAGCCGTGCTACGGTTTATAACACCCTTGATCTGTTGCAGGAATGCAAGTTGATTATAAAGCATCAGTTGGGCGGTCAGTTTGCCCAATACGAAAAGACCTTTGGAAGCAGTACACATCATCACCTGATTTGTACCAACTGTGGGAATGTAAAAGAATTTTCAGACGAACAATTGCGAATGTCCATTCAAAAACGAAAGTTTCCGCGTTTCCACACTTCTCATTACTCACTTTACATTTACGGACTTTGTCACAAGTGTAAAGTAGCTCTCAGGAACTTATAATAATGTACGATATCGAAAGTTTGCACAATAATATAGATTTAAAATAAATGAAAGTTGATGTTTTATTAGGTCTCCAATGGGGAGATGAAGGTAAAGGAAAAGTAGTTGACGTTCTTACTCCCAATTACGATCTTATTACACGTTTTCAGGGCGGCCCCAATGCCGGTCACACACTGGAGTTTGAAGGTAAAAAATTTGTATTGCGCTCCATCCCTTCAGGAATTTTTCAGGGCGACAAAGTAAATGTTATCGGCAATGGTGTAGTACTCGATCCTGCTTTGTTTAAAGCAGAAGTAGAAGCACTGGAAAAATCAGGTCACCCATTGACCGACCGATTGAAAATATCTAAAAAAGCGCATTTAATTCTGCCTACTCACCGCCTGCTCGATGCAGCTTACGAATCGGCTAAAGGAATCGGCAAAATAGGCACTACCGGAAAAGGAATAGGCCCAACCTATACAGACAAAGTGAGCCGAAACGGTGTGCGTGTAGGCGATATACTTCACAACTTCGAAGAAAAATACAACACGGCCATAACCCGCCACAAAGAAATACTGAAACAATACGATTTTGAATACGATTTACCTGAACTGGAAAAAGCATGGTTTGAAGGAATCGAATGTATCAAACGTTTTGAGCTGATTGACAGCGAACATTTTGTAAACGATGCGTTGAAAACAGGAAAGAAAGTATTGGCCGAAGGCGCTCAGGGCACCATGCTCGATATTGATTTCGGGTCATATCCATTCGTTACTTCGTCCAACACTATTTGTGCAGGTGCTTGTACCGGACTGGGTATTGCTCCGCGCAGCATAGGCGATGTATTCGGTATTTTCAAAGCATATTGCACCCGTGTGGGTAGCGGTCCATTCCCTACCGAACTGTTCGACGAAACCGGCGACAGCATGCGTACGATAGGGTCTGAATTCGGTTCGGTTACCGGTCGTCCACGTCGTTGTGGTTGGATAGATTTGGTTGCATTAAAATATGCGGTAATGATTAACGGCGTCACACAACTTATCATGATGAAAAGTGATGTTATGGACGGGTTTGATACCATTAAAGCTTGCGTAGCATACAAAATTGACGGACAAGAAGTAGAACAGTTCCCTTACGACCTTAACGATGGCGCAGAGCCTGTTTACGTTGAGCTTCCGGGCTGGAAAACCGACATGACAAAAATGCAAAGCGAGGATGAATTTCCCGAAGAGTTTAATGCATACATCAGTTTTCTGGAAGAAGAATTGGAAGTACCTATCAAAATCGTATCGGTAGGACCCGACAGAGATCAAACAATTATTCGCTATCAGGAGTAGTTTCTTCTCAATAATTCATATATAGACGTTCCACACACTTGCAAACAAGGTGCGGAACGTTTGCGTTTATACCAACTGTAACGAATGCTACTGAACATTTCCCTGCATTCGGAGGTTAGTTTCGTATATCTCAACCAAAAAGACTGACACATTGTCGCGTGGCAAGGATTTTGTAGAAAAATAAAGACAAACATTTAAATCAGAATCGTATGTATGGTATTTATATTATCTTCGGAGTATTTGCTTTAATTAGCTGGCTAATCACGAGCAATCTAAAATCAAAATTTGAACGCTACTCAAAAATTCCTATCTCGCGCGGAATGACAGGAAAAGACGTAGCCATGAAAATGTTGCGCGATAATGGCATTTACGATGTTCAGGTAGTTTCTACGAACGGTCACTTAACCGACCATTACGATCCCCTGTCCAAAACCGTAAACCTGAGCGAAAACGTATATGCATCGTGCAGTGTGGCTGCTGCAGCCATTGCAGCCCATGAATGCGGACACGCCGTGCAACATGCCACTGCTTATGCACCGCTTACCATGCGCTCGAAACTTGTCCCTGTGGTCAATTTCGCATCCAACTGGATGCAGTGGGTACTATTGGCCGGAATCTTGTTGATAAACACATTGGGTCCGAATCTTTTATTTGCCGGTATTTGTTTGTTTGCTACCACCACCCTGTTTAGCTTCATTACGCTGCCGGTAGAAATCAATGCCAGTGCACGTGCTTTGGCTTGGCTTGACACATCGGGCATTACCAACTACGACACACACGATCAGGCTAAAGACGCCCTTAAAACAGCGGCCTACACCTATGTGGTAGCAGCTTTGGGTTCATTGGCTACGCTGGTGTACTACATCATGATTTTCATGGGTGGAAACAGAAGATAAACAAAGAGTAATCACTAGTCGGTAGTAATCAGTAAAAGAATAATGCAAAATGAGGAATAAGAAATTATTTCCTCATTTTGCTTTATTTGCCCTCGTGTATTCTTTTCAGAACTCGAATAATTTGTTACCTTTGCAGCCACAAAAAAGGCTCCGTAGTTCAGCTGTATAGAACGTCAGATTCCGGTTCTGGAGGTCATGGGTTAGAATCCCATCGGGGTCACTTTTATTATATTTAATCCGCTATAAATAAACACTATAGCGGATTTTATTTTAAAACACTGGCGAAAATACAATTGTCAACTCTATTTTTTTGTCCAATCCATTAGAACTGTAATTACGAGAGTTATCAAACCCCTCCGCTTCGCTCGTCCCCTTAAAAAGGGTACAACTTCGGAATCCTGATCTTGTCTCATTAATTATTATTTTTATAGAGTTTAAACTAGAAAACCATATTCATTACTTTACTAACTTCCCCATCCAGCAAATTTCCCCTTTTTAAAGGGAAGTGTTCGACGAAGGACAGGATTAGCTGTCAATTATGAATTATCTTTTCAACACTCCAATCACTCCTTGTTGCGTAATAGTTTCGGCACTGATGCTAAAACTATTGCAACTACTGTTGTTATAAAATTGTATCAGGGCTTTACCGTCTTTATCTGTTTTTACCGCAGGATTCCAGTACAGCGTACGGCGGTAGTCGGACTCTGGTGGTAGTGTGCTGTAATTCGGACTGTAGAATTCCTTTACCTTGCTGTAACCGTCCATCCAAGTTTTGCGTACGCCTTTGCCTGCTTCAGCAGGCGTTTTCCAACCAGGTAATGTTTCAATAAATACTACGCAGCTAAAAATTTTCAACACCTTGAATTGTGTCCAACCTATTGGTAAAATAAAGTAATCTAATATAGATGAAGCGCTCTCACTTACATAAATGGATTTGATATAATCTGCCCTCATATAATTTGGAATTTTAAGGTTCTCTTCTATGCTTGTTTGATGGTAATCAACAACAAAAAGAGCCTCTCTGTATTTATACAATAGTTCAATCTCTGTAGAATCCTCACCATGCGACATAGAAAATTCCTTATTGGTTTTGATTAAAAAATCATTCAGATATGATTCTGGTATGTCATCTTTATCCCTTACTTTATCTTGCTCTGCATACACATCGTAATAAGCCAGCGATTTTGATCTTGCTTCGAGAATGTCTTTCTCTTTACTGTATTTTTTGGCTTTCACCACCACTTCTTTCAGGTTATGTATTTTCCCTTGCACTCCCTTTCTGGCAATTGAATCGTAATTGATTTTAGAAAGAGATAATGTGTCTTTTACTGCATGAGTCAATGTATCATTTAACTTCGTATTTTCTTCTTCAGGGTTAGGTATGTGAGCAAACAAATCGGTATATCGGTATCGTTTGGGCTCAGGACTGAAAAGTTTATCCAACACTGTGCGGTAGTTTTTGGTTTTTCCCTTTTCCGTTACGGCAAAAACCATATCCCATCTTCCCTCCACATCGGCTGCAAAGCGGAAACGACCCAAACTGTCGGTTACAAAGTTTTCCATAAAGCTGTTTTTCACCTTGCCGCTATCATTCTTTTGGCAAATAAGTGCCGATACATTTACTTTCGGTTTAGGAACGGATTTTACAAACGACACCACTTGCCCATTGACATCGATGGCTTTTTCGGGACGATGTTTCAGCTCAAAGGGTTTCTTTCCGCTTACCCAGTCCCAGTCAAAGCGATGCCAGCCCTGTACCATCAATAATTGGTCGAGTGCCTGTTGGTGAACGGAGTCCGTTGATTCAAAATAATAATCGGGATTATGCACATAGCCTTTAATCTCGGACATAAGCAGCAGATTGGATTGAATGTCCTGATCGGGTTTTACGTCGTTCTGTTTGTCTCTGATCGATACAGAAAAAGTGGTTTCCACCGGAATCGTATCTTTGTTTGTTATGGCAAACTGCATATTTACCTGTTCGTAGGGGTTATAGGATGCTTTGTCTGCTTTTGCCTGAATAGTTAGTTTCTCATTCCGGTGGATAAATAGCAAACGGTCACCTACAATCTGCCCAGCCGCATCAAATAGAACAATGCGTGAAACTCCAGCAGGCAGATTTTGTTTGTTTATTTTGAAATCAATGGGTTTACCTTCTGAGGTATCTATCATAAGGTATTTCTGTAAAGTACTCCCACTCAGTAGCGCCAGACCGAATATTCCCTTTGGAGTATCGTTGTTTGAAAGCACACTCACCCCAATGCTGTCAGGAAAAGAAAGATTATCTATTTTGAGTACAATTCCTTTGGGTTGAACTGCTGGAAGGTCGAATGTGTATTTCTTATCCTTGTAATCTACCACTATTTTAGGAGCCTTATCATCGGAAAGTATTTTAGCTTCAGGAGTATATGAAAATACACCCCGACCATCGTGTGTAGTTTTGAAGCCGATTAAGCTTTCTTTGTTTTCGCCAATTATCTCTCCCCTGATGTCAATCGGATTGCCGTACGCATCCGTAGCTTCAAAAGCTACTTGCGAGGGCACTCCGCTGACCAAGTTTCCACCTTCAGGAAAGAACTTTAGCGTTACTTTTTTCTGCTTTATAGGTTTCTCTCTAAATATCGGATATTTTCCCCGTCCGTATTCTAACAGACTTTTCTCTGCATAGTCTCCCTGCTTTTTTGGTTTATCGTAAACAGCAAAGGTTCTGGAAAAGATTACATCCTCCCCAAAGTTCAGCATATACTTCGTATAGGCACGTACTTCATAAAAGCCGGAATAAAATGGCAACTTGCCTAACTTAAAACTTCCGTGACAGCGTCCGTTTTCCACTTTGAGAATTTGTGTTTCTATCACTTCGCCTCCGGGGTTCAGTAGCTCCACGTACAACGTTTTGCTAAGTTGACTTGCCTGATGAAATCCCGAAGCAACCAAATAGCAGCTAAACCATATATCATCCCCCTGATAGTAGGTGGAATTATCAAAATGAAGATAGACTTTTTCCTGCGGCAGGTTTTTAGAAAAGTGATTTAAAATGCTGACATAATGAGACAGTTTTCCTATAATGCTATCGTTGCTTTGGGCGGAAACCTGAATGTTGACACAAACCATCAGAAAGAAAACATATAAGTTTTGTCTATGCTTCATACATTATAATCATATAAGTTATTTTTTCAATATAAAAGACCCCTCCGCTGCGCTCGTCCCCTTTAGCAAGGGGACAATTACCCGGTGCGGGATTTTTATAATTAATCATCAGAAGCCATATTCACAAACTTATATAAGCCCTATTTCAAAATCCACAAACCCACGCACCCGGATGATCTTCCCTTTTGTAAGGGAAGTACCCGATTTATCGGGGGAAGGGTTTCTATCAGTTACCAGGAATCAGTTACGGGTTACCAGAGCTTTTTGATCTGTCTGCTACACTGCTTCCCAAATTGTTTTTCATAAATACCATGGGGTCATAAAACAATTCGTTCAGTTCGGTTTTATTCATCGTCAACCAACTGGCACATCCATAATCGTAGAACGATTTACGGATTTCGAGGTGCAAATGGTCGTAATTTCCTTTGTATTTCTTTGTTTCCTCGCGCGTGTACAAACGGGCTATTTTGGTTTGCTGATTTACCTGTGTGCCTACGCTTACGTATATTTCCTGCAAATGCTTGTACGACGTATACAGCGTTTTTCCATTAGCCAACTGATGCCTGATAACGATTGTTTTGTGCGGATGACTCAGATGAACGGAACAAACCACTCCCACCGCCATGGGATAAATATAAGTCAGTGCCGACCGCGTAGCCGGAATCATATCCGTAGCTGTATGGATATGCCCTTTCAGGTACGACTCCCGATGATCGCCAAACACACTTACCACCCGAATGCTGCGTATATCGCACCGGTTGCTGACATCAAACGGCACCATCCACGAACTAACTACCTCCGTGGGTTTACTATCCTGATATGCTTCCTTGTAGTATACCATATAGCTGTTTTTATCAATAGCCAGGGCTGAAATACCTGTTAGTGCTATCAATATTGTTATTATCATTATTATCGTATGCTTCCTGCTCACAATTTACTAATTAGTTTTTTTACTATTCAAATAATTGATAAAGGCACTACATGAAACAAGCATAAATAAGGCTTCATCAGCACCGGGAACGTATTCAGCAGTTTCATCCATTAAAGCATGACGAATTCCGGTAGCTGGATCATTAGTGTAACCATAGATTATATTAAAACTATTACGAAGTACTGGTGGTATCTTAATACCTGTGCTTTCCAACTTAGCCAGATTTAATCCTTTATCACCTGTTATTTCCCGAGTAAATGCTTCAACAGCTGTTATCGATTCTTTAATAGAGTTCCGGTAATCAGCTTCCGGACGTTGAGCATACAGCTTTAATGCATTATTCAAATGTAGTTTCACATTCTCTTTGTTTTCATCTATCGCCGTTTCTATCGTTTTGATTTCTTCTTCAGAAGTAATTCCTACAATTTGATTTTCAACTACTCTATACCCAAACCTTAATCGTTCAAATTCAAAGTTGAGACCTTCTGTAAAAGAACTTACTGTCTCTAAATGATAATATTCAAAATTCAATGAAAGTACTGTTTCAACCAAATCAAGTTTTCTGAACCATTCAATTTCATTGTTTTGTATGTAATTTTTTATAATATCAGAATTTGACCTGAATCGATCTACTCGTTGATTCAAAAAATTACACCAAATATATCGTTCTATCACGACATAATGATTGTACATTAAATTGTCTGAAAACCAATGAAAACAATTACATAACGCATTCTGAATTTCAGGAGTTATTCTTTCCCTAATAATAACATCCGATGGTTTTTCGTATCCGTAACGTTCTGAGAATTTCATAGTATAATCCGATTATATTTATAAACGTCTAATTTTTTTCTCGACTGCTCCCTTCGGCTACTCCCTTCGACTTCGCTCAGGGAGCGGTATTTCTTTTTTTTAAATATATAGTTTCGACTACGCTCAACCATCGCGACCATCGTGCCCTGAGCGAAGTCGAAGGGCATTTGTCTGCACTTAGGGTTCATCGGTCTTCCCTTCGACTTCGCTCAGGGTTCGTTGGTCGTTGAGCTTGTCGAAACGGCACTTCGACAACTCATGCAACTTATTTCTGTCTCCGTTAATCAACGCTTCTTTTTTGGCTCTGCTCCATCCCTGCACCTGTTTTTCCCGATAAAAAGCGTCACTTACCAGTTGAAATTCTTCATAGTAAATCAGCTTTACAGGCAAATGCTTTCTGGTGAAGTTTGCACCTTCACCCATTTGATGTTGAGCTAATCTTCTTTCAAGGTCGTTTGTACTGCCGGTGTAGTATTGACCGTTAGCGCAAAGTAATATGTACATGTATCCTTTCATAGCCTGATTATGAAAATGATTCTGTTTATTTTTCCGCCCCAAATTTACAAAACATTTTTTAACCACAAACTATTTAGATAATTATTTTTCTGTTTCTGAATAAATTGTTTTGTTTCTTCGGGGTATTTCTTTTCTTTCGACTTCGCTCAAGAACTATTGGTCGTTGAGCGTAGTCGAAACGACGAAATATCAAAAAAGAGAGTCGAATACATTTCAACTCTCTTTTTGTTGCAGGTTATGATGTCGGCAGTTGCTGTTTATTTTTCTTTGGTTCCGTTTTCTTTGGTCATGGCGGCTGTAATGGTTATCAGATCCTCGCCCGGCAGTCCGAATTTCAGGGTGTCGATCAGCAGGTCTATTTTATCGATAATCACCATTTCGTCGGCAAAAAGGCGAAAATAACCCCAATAAAATATACTGGCAAAAGTGCTGACAGTTTTCGAGCTTACCTAATTAAATCAGACTTATATTAGATTAAACGGTCATACAATGAATCAGCTTTAAATCAGTTTTTTTGACATTCATTTTAAACAGACTTATTTTTAGTTTAAACATGAAAAGTGTTCACATCGGGGTCACACCGTAAAAACGCAATTGTCATAAAAATGGCAATTGCGTTTTTTTTATCGAGACAGATTTTCTATTTATTGAAACAAAATCACTTACTTTGCCATCACAACCACAGCACGAAAACTTACACGGTATTATGCAACATATCAGAAAAATAGCAAACTCTCCCACCCTGGATTTTTATTCGGCCAACACCAATTCGCAAATGCCTCTGCCTTTCGTAGATGGAGGAATAGCAGCCGGATTTCCAAGCCCGGCTCAGGATTATATTGATCTGAAAATTGATTTAAATACCGAACTGATCAACAATCCGACAAGCACTTTTTACGCCAAAGTAAAAGGAACGTCCATGCAGGATGCCGGTATCATGGATGGCGATATACTTGTGGTGGATAAAAGCCTGGATCCTAAAGACGGTGACACGGCTGTATGTTTTATCGATGGAGAATTTACACTGAAATATATAAAATTTGAAACCGATGTAATTTATCTTGTTCCGGCCAATCCTAAGTTTGAGCCGATAAAGGTAACGGAAGAGAACAACTTTTGTATATGGGGAATTGTAACGTATTCCATCAAAAATCACCGTAAAAACTAATTTCGGATTATGTTCGGTTTAATTGATTGCAATAACTTTTATGCATCCTGTGAGCGGGTTTTCCAGCCAATGCTCAACGGGAAACCTGTCGTGGTACTATCAAACAACGACGGATGCGTTATTGCCCGATCGTCCGAAGCAAAAGCACTCGGCATCCCCATGGGTGAGCCGGCGTATAAACTCAAAGAGCTGATTGAAAGTAACCGGGTAGCCGTGTTTTCGTCCAATTATGTTTTGTACGGAGACATGTCGCACAGAGTTATGAGTATCATTGGGACTTTTGTGCCCGAAATGGAAATATACTCCATCGACGAAGCTTTTCTGCATTTCGATGGCTTTGAAAACATCGACCTCAACGGACTGGGGAATAAACTGGTGCGGACGGTCATAAAAAGCACCGGAATACCTGTAAGTCTGGGCATAGCTCCCACCAAAACACTGGCCAAGGTAGCCAACAAATTTGCCAAGAAATACAAGCAATACAACGGAGTGTGCTTAATCGACACCGACGAGAAACGCGAAAAAGCGCTTAAACTTACGCCCATAGCCGATGTATGGGGCATTGGCAGGCAATACTCCAAGAAGCTACAATACCACAGCATCAATACGGCCTGGGATTTCACCCTGCGCAGCAAAGCCTGGGTAAGGCAGCACATGGGCGTGGTGGGCGAAAGAACCTGGCTCGAACTGCGCGGCACAGCCTGTATTGAAATGGAACGACCTGCATCGAAAAAATCAATCTGCACTTCGCGCAGTTTTGGCGAAAAGCTGACAAGCATTGAACCCGTATCCGAAGCAGTTGCCAACTTTGCAGCAGCCTGCGCCGAAAAGCTACGCACGCAGAAAACTACCGCAGCCGTAGTTATGGTATTTATACACACCAATCCCTTTGCCACCAACCAACCGCAGTATGCCAACCAAGCGGTGATGCGCCTGCCCGTTTCGACCAACGACACGACCGAGATTATCGACTATGCCCTCAGGGGGCTCAAGTCCATCTTCAGGGAAGGCTACCGCTATAAAAAAGCCGGCGTCATAGTAAGCGAAATATCTCCCGAACGTCCCTTGCAGGCCGACCTGTTCGACACGCGCGACCGAACCAAATACAAAAAAGTGATGACCGTGATGGATAAACTCAACGCATCCTACGGCAAGCAAAAAGTAAAAATAGCGGCTCAGGGCTTCGACCGGAAATGGAAACTGAAAAATGAAAAACTATCGCCCTGCTATAGCACCAACCTAAAAGATATACTGGTAGTAAAAGCTGAATAATAGACCGTTGCTCTGCACTACATAAAAAAAACAGACCGATTCTCACGAACCGGCCTGCCTAACAATTTATCCAAACTCTAACATTTAAATTTATCTTTTATGACAAAACTTCTGGGCAAATATAATTATTTTTTATTAAAACCGCGCACATCTATTATAAAAAGATATTCAACACACTCGTCTCTACTAAAATAAGGTGAACTCGGTAAAATAAAAAACTATCGCTCTGCTACAGCAGTAACCGGAAAGATATACCGGTAGTAAAAGCTGAATAACAACCCACTGCTCTGC
>Ga0302271_10001306_pt1 | contig 24138 bp, 12 predicted proteins | sample III_Bog_N1_1_FD_198767 | JGI IMG/M metagenome (GOLD analysis project Ga0302271, IMG submission 198767) | Peat permafrost microbial communities from Stordalen Mire near Abisko, Sweden - III_Bog_N1_1 | ecosystem: Environmental > Terrestrial > Soil > Wetlands > Peat | place: Sweden: Abisko... | reverse complement strand
GTCAGAAATAAGACTACTTGTAGAGTCATTTTGAGATTTCTTTCGAAGGAGATTACCTATTATCGTAAATAATAAAGAATCTCTGGGATATCTAGTATCAAAAGATTGTGTTAACAATTAGTGTTTAAAAACTCTCAAAAAGATGGAGAAAAGAAAAAATGAATATTTTTGATAATAGGAGTTTATTTTGTCAATGTTTAAGGAATCAATAATATACTAGAAATAATTATGATTATTCAACATTGAATTTTACTCTTATGCTTCTTTGCAACTTTTCCTTATTTGGTCTCACGATTTTCACTTTTTTCTACTGTGTGGCTCAAATAATTTCTGATAAACCTTTGATATTATTATTTCTCTGAAATGACAATCCTAAAATGGATTCAAAGATAAGTTGTTGCTTTTTACAACAAAATATTACAATTTCTTTGAGCTCAGCATTTTTTAATTTTGATTTCTATCAGAAACAAAAAAACAAGCAGATCCTATTAAACCATAGAGAATTTTAGTAATAAGTTACAGAAATACAAAAACTTAACATTTTAGTTAATTTGACTTAGAAATTAATCAAGTATTTTTCTAGTTTTCGCGAATACCATTTTTAGAAATATTGTTTGAATTTGCATCAATAAGAGAGATAAAACGTTGTATGTTTAAGAAAGAATCTATTAAGCTCTCAAGATACAAAACTATGTGTGTCTTCTTCATATTTTACAGTAGAGCAGTTCATTTAAATAAGTTGGAGTACTCACAATAGTAGCTTAGTTAAATGTTAGGAGCCAATGAAAAGAAGATAATTTGCCCGCTTTGAATTAAACAATGTAGAAGAATTTCAAAATTATTACTTCGATTCTTAATAAGAAAGCTCATATTTTGATTTTATTTTGATTTCTGTTTTCCCCAGAGGAATTTAAAGCAGATAGACATCGAGGGAAAACTAAAAGTTTAGCTGAAATTGAGGAAAAAAGCTGATGATGAAAGGGAGGGAAAATCAAAAAGACAAACAAAGAAAAGGGGAAAATAATATTACCAAAAACAAAATCAAAAAAAAATAAGGAATTTGAAATAAAAAAGTAAAAGGGCAGAAATTGTCATTCGGGTTGAAAAGAAAAGATAAAGATAAAGGGCATATTGGATGAGTCAAGAAAAAGAAGTACCAGAAAATGGAAAGGGTGGTAAACAATCGATTTCTTTGACCATTCGAAAACAGATGATAATTGATGCTATTCTGTCTAAAGGGTTGAAGGTATGCTTTGTGTTGCACGGGGAGTTTAAAAAGAATGGAAGTCTAACGGAAGATAAGCAAGGGTATGATGGCAAACTAAGTACTCAAATTTCAGGGTTGTCCTGGGAGGTTTTCGGGGATAGTAGTAGTCTCACTGGGGTGCAATCCATCGCTGAAGAAGTATGAATTTTTTTATTCTTTTATTAGTTTTTTGGGTGGTCTTTCATTATTGATTTAAAAAAATTGGCAAAGAGTTATGCTAGTTTTTTAAATTTTAAATATTCATTGATCTCTCTCTCTCGTCTTCTTGTTCTCTTATTCTTTTGAACACCCTTGCAAATTCATCTTCACCTATGCGCATTGAAATGTTCATCCTTCTGCCAAGATAAAAACTGCTTCAAGCGAATGATAACTCAAAAAAATACAAAATTGCTAGACACAAATTCATGTTGAGGAAAAACTCAAAAACTAATAAGATTCAGATTCTATGACTCCGATAAATAAAAATACTTATCTAAGATAGCAACTGCATTTTTGAGTTTATATTGGTATCATCTCTGAGACACTTGAACTTGTATCCTTTCTAAAATATACTGGGCTGGTTGATATGCTCTCAAATGGGAGGAGAAAGGGTAGAATAAAACTGGATGTATTTGGATTATGGGAGAAAAAAAGCAGGCTATTGAAGGGAAAAATAAGGGCGAAAAATGTGAATGGTATGGATAAACTTCCAAAAAATGAATGAATGCAAGGGTGATGGAAAATAAGGATAATCGAGGAGACGGGAGGGAAGGCATTGGCATGAATTGAAAATTAAAAGAAAGTGAAATGCATAAAATATGCAAAATATTGATTGAAATTATCTTATTTGTTTACAAAATACTAGGATCTAAATTCTCTGGCAGCTATCGAAGACTACATTCATAGTTTACATGGATTTTCCATCAGCTTTTTGGTTACAGACAGCAGAATTCTAGGATTGATCAAAGAAATAGGCCTTGATTGGACAAATAATTTCCCTTTTTATGATGTTCTCAATGTTTTCAATTCTCTCAACTCTCAATCTAAGAACAATCTGGCAGAGGTATTTGAGTTGCTAGATATTCCTGAAAATAATGAAGAAGAAAAGAACGATGGATAATCTGAATTGTTGCTGGAATCTTAGAAACTATCGAGAGTAGTTGCATCATTGATCCAATATGAATTCAAAGATCCATTGAACAATGAAGAACTTATCAACACCTAAAAACAATAGCCGAATATTGCCTCAAGCAACGACGACAATAATGGATGGGGGCATTCTTCGGAGAACCAAGAAAAACAGCTTGATGAAGAAGAAGTCTGGGGAGAAACATCAGAAAAAATAACTGTTTAAGGCAAATCTCCTTCTCAAGCCCTTACTTAAGAGGACCCAGCTAGTTAACTACAAAAAGCCGTAGAGGGTTCATAGTCTTCTTCTGAGTAGCCTTTGAGTCAAAATGCTCTGAGCAATTTAATTGCTCCTAAGTTATCTTCAGCAGAAAAGAGAGAAAGGAGTAGAAGTCGCAGCTATGAGAAAAAGGATCGATAAACACAACAAAGTGCTAGTACTGCTTCAGAAGGAGGATAATAATAATCCCAAACTTACCCTGAATAACAAAATTATCAGAATTCTCACTTTAGTAGTCGTTAAGCAAGAACCGAAGAAAATCAAGAAGATACCGAAACTTCTTCCGATGGTGGATTTTATCTCCGTTTAAGAGGTCTTCCCTTCAACGCGAGAGAGCGAGAATTATTTGAGTTCCTAGGATTCACCTTAGAACCTGATTAAATATACTTTAGATACGACCCAATGGGCAGATTCCTTGGAGAATGTGTACTTCGATTAGTAGATTAAAAACAACAAGAAAGAATTTCTTCAATGCACATGAGAAACATGGGCAAACGATATATTGAAGTGTTCCCAGCAAATAAAAGTGATTTCTCCCGTGCATAAGAATCTCAATCATTTGAAAGTGATAGAAACACAGAAGAACCCGCTTCTGGCTCATCTTACGATTCAGAATTCCTAAAAACCGTTGGAATCGTGAAAGTTCGAGGTCTTCCCTATGAATCCAGTGATACAGATATTCATAGTTTTTTCAAAGACTCTACGATAATTTCAAATGGTATACAAAAGGTTTTCGAAGGCAGACGACCTTCAGGTGAGGCATTTATTTTATTTGCTACCAAAGCAGATGCTAACAAAGCCCTTGAGAAGGACAAGCAGCGAATGGGCACGAGATATATTGAAATATTTTTATGCCATCCAAAGGAATACACGAATTACATCAAAAGTAGGAAATCATTCTCAGGTGGATATCAAGGGGGATACAATAGTAACTACCAAGGGAATAACTATAACCCTGGGTATTCGAATCAACATCAAGGTGGTTATGGCTAAGGAGAGTATTCTCGTGGAGGTAGCTCTTATGGAGGAGGACGATATGAAAAGTATCCTGATTCGAATAGGTATGAAAATAACAGGTATGGTGGATACAATAACAGAAATGACGCTGGAAATACTTCAAATAATGGTGGATAGTAATAATAGGGCTATTACAGAAAACCATATTAATCTAGATATGGAGAGGAAGGTGCGTCTAGATATGGCGATGATAAATATGGAAGCAAACCTGCTTACAATCAGACTAGCAGACCATACAATAGTTACAATAAGTATGATCCAAGTAAGAGCAGATACAATAACGGGAAAAGAGACGATTACAATAGCAGTTACTAATCCTATGATCAATCAGCATCGCAACAGTAAAATTACAGCAGCACTAATCCATATGGATAATAGTATTAATAAGACACCGCTGCAACTGCTGTTACAACTGATCCATCTTAGCAACAAAACTACTAATATTATGGGTAGTAATATCAATATCCTACTGCAGCAACAAACACGGCAACAGCGGCATCTGCTCCGTAGTATTTACCATCTGCAACTGCTGGAAGTTATGCTAGTGATCCACAGTATCAACAATATCCTCAAGGTTACTAACAATAATAGTATGCCTAGCAGTATTACCAACAAGGAGTTCAACCTCAACAAGATGCATATTCACAACAGCAACAGCAGTATACCTAGCCGCCTCAAGCTGGTTAAGCTGGAGTAGCACCAAGTGCATATTATCCGCAAGCAGGACAAGCATACGATGCTTCAACAAAATACAGTTATTATTGACAGAGTTTAAAATCAATAAAAATATCCTTTACCTTGCTTTTCTGTGTAGTCACTCAATTCAACACAGTAGAAGAAGAAGACAAGCTTATTGAAATATTTTTGAAATTCCTCTTTAAATTTAAACTCTAGTGTTTTTTACATATACCTTTTCTGTATTTGGAACAAACAATTGATCTTTTTTGTTTAGATATTTACGAGATAGAATGCCTTTGCTAACTCCTTTCAAATTAATTGTTGTTTTCTTATTTTCCCACATAAAGATTCTGTAGATTTGAGTTTATTTTTTGAAGTATTATTGGTTTTTTCATTATTTTTTTGCAAATGAAGGAATGATCACAAGCAAAAACTTAACAGGATAAAAGAAGTAAAGAGTTGTGAACCTAGTTGAAAAGAAGGTTTTAAAAAAGATATGTTTGTTTGAGAGAGAGAGAATTATTCTCTTTCTTTAGTAAAAAAAACAAAATAATACTCGAGATTTATAGATCAATGGAAAAATTAAAATAATTAACTGCTATTTTGGTGAAATAAAGAGAGAAAAAAATGAATTTTTACCTCTTTTTGTTTAATCTAATAAGAACAAGTAACTTCTTTTTTCCTACATAATTAATAACAAGAAATTGGCATTCTTTTTATTTAAATCTCCATTTTATGACTTCTTCAATCAATTTTCAATTGAGCTTTAATATATTCATTTTCTTATTCCTGTCCTTTTTCATGTTCCTTTTCTATTTCCTCTCACGCTTCATAATTAATCATCTTCTTCCACTTATTCATGTTCCTCTTTATCATTTTTTTCCTAGGGATACCTAGGAATAAAATACGCTCCATCTGGAAAACTTATTTTAGCTATTGAGGCATCAAACAATATGTTAGCTTCAATAAATAAAATTACTGACTCCTTTCTCACCTATGCGATGTATTTAACCATTTTCCCACTCTCCTTCAGTTACATTTCCATTTTTCAAGAATTCCTTGCCTATTTTTTCAAGCATAGTAGAATATGTTAGTTTCAATAAATAAAATAAGTTGCTTCTTTCTTACCTTGACCATGCGGCTCACCTTCCTTCCACCCTCCCTCATATCTGTCTCCCCTAATCAAGAAGAGCTTGCCTATTGAAATATTGAACATTGTCAGAATAAAAAAATCTAATAATAAATGATTTATTTCTTACCTTCGCCATCCCTTTTACCTTTTTTGTACTCTCCTTCATATTTGTCTCCATTGATCCAGAAATACTTGCCTATTTGATAATCAAACCACAAGTTAGAATCCAAAAATTGTTTACAATAAATGACTTGTTTCTTACATTAACCATGCTACATTCCATCCTTCCATTCTCCTTCATATCTATTTCCATTACTCTAAAAAAGCTCTCCTGCTCCAATGAACACAGTTAAAATAAATCATCAAGCCATTTACTTTTCTCTTACCTGAGCCATCTGAAAAACCATTCTTATACTCCCCTTCATAAATATCTCCATCAGCAATAAATAACTTGCCTATTGAAGCATCGAATCACATATGTTAGTCATAATCACAACATCACAAAATTAATAACTTATTTTTTACCTTTTCCATGCTATTTTCCATCCTACATCTCTCCTTCATATCTGCCCCCATCACTCCAGGATAGCACACCTAAAAACATAAAAACATAAAAGAATCGTAGAATCAAAAAATTCGAACAATAAATAACTTATATCTTACCTCGCCCTTCTATTTTTCCATCCCTCCACTCTCCTACATATCTTTTTCCATTGCTCCAGTAGCACTTGCCTAACGAAAGCATCGAAAAATTCGAAAAATCAATCAATTTTTATTTTATTACCTTTGCCATGGGCCAAAAGATTCTTCAAATCTCCCTTGTATTCTTTCCAATCATACCTATTTATCAGGTCTATATTCCCATTCAAAGCCACTAACCACTCTAAGAATTAATCTTTCTCTTCATCGGTAGTTTCTTTCTTATTATTACGTTCCACTGGATTCATTTGACTAACTTTGGATTTCGAAGCTTCAGACTACTCTAAGAATTAGTTATTCTATTCGTCAGCATTTTCTTGCTTATTTCTCGGCGCGTCTGGATTTTTTTGACTATCTTTAGAAAGCGAAGGTTTAGGCAACTCTAAGAATTAATTTTTCTGTTCATTAGCAGTTTTTTTATTTTTACTAGCTTTGGAGTGGCTCTTTAAACCTATGCAGCTATCCATTAAACCTATTTTTTTTGTTTTTTTCTTCTTTTTTTTAGTTTTTAATTGAAGGAATTCTTCTGTTTTTGTTTATTCAAAGGAAGCTAATAGTTCCAAGAAGTGATTAAAACCGTTTTAGAGAGAGAAAAAGAGAAATAGATTTAGAAAAGAAAATGAAGAATTTGATTTCTCAAAAGGACAAAAAGAGAATTCTAGTTTGCTGAATCTCTTTTTTATATTTCAGTAAGATTTATTTTTTGAAATGAAAGCATAGTTAGTAGAAATGACTTTGATATTGACCATTTTATTTCTTTGTATTTCTATCTAATAGCTATCCCTTATGTAAAGTGTTCTAGAAGACTAATAATGGCTGAGAAAAACTCAATAATAATTGTTACAAATAATAACTAAAAGAAGGTTTTGAAAAAGATATGTTTGTTTGAGAGTGAAATGTTTTTTCTTTTAGTTAAAAATAAAAAATTTATTGATCATGGAAAATAAGAATAATTAAATTCTATTTAGATGAATTAAAGAGATATTGTTTTGGATTTTTCACTCTTTTTGTTTGGGTGTTTAAATTCAACAAATATGAACAAGTAAATTCTTATTCTAAAGGAAATATCTCCATTTGTTGACTCTTTCTTCAATCAATTTTCAGATTGGGCATCATTTATTCATTTTCTTCTTCCTGTATCTTTTCATCCTCCTCTTCATCTTCCTTACTCTTCATCATTCATATTCTTCTTCCGTTTCTTCATGTTCTTCTTCTTCTTCCATATCTCTTTGTTCATCTTCTTCCATTTATTCATGTTCCTCTTCATGATCATCTTCCTAGGGATAACTAAGAGTTCCTATAAAAATCCTTCCATCTGAGTAACTTATTTTGGCTATTGAGGCATCAAACAATATGTTAGCTTCAATCAATAATCACTGTCTACTTTCTCACCTATGCCATGTATTTAACCATTCTTCCACTCTCCTTCATGTATGTCTCCATTTTTCAAGAATTTCTTGCCTAATTCAAGCAACGCAAAGTATGTTAGTTTCAATAAATAAAATAAGTAATTTCTCTCTTACCTTGGCCATGCATCTCACCTTCCTTCCACCCTCCCTCATATCTGTCTCCCCTAATCAAGAAGAGCTTGCCTATTGAAAAATGGAACATTGTTAGAATAAAAAATAGAAAAATAAATGATTTATTTCTTACCTTCGCCATCCCTTTTACCTTCTTTGTACTCTCCTTCATATCTGTCTTCATTGATCCAGAAATACTTGCCTATTTGATAATCAAACCACAAGTTAGAATCCAAAAATTGTTTACAATAAATGACTTGTTTTTTACATTAGCCATGCTACATTCCATTCTTCCATTCTCCTTCATATCTGTTTCCATTTATCTAAAATAGCTCTCCTGCTCCAATGAACAAAGTTATAAATAAATCATCAAATAAACAACTTTTCTCTTACCTTGACCATCTGAAAAACCATTCTTATACTCTCCTTCATAAATATTTCCTTCTTCATCGATTAACTTGCCTATTACAAACCAGAGAATCATGTTATTAAAAATCACAACATGATAAAATTCAAAATCTTATTTCTTGCCTTTTCCATGCTATTTCCCATCCTGCATCTCTCCTTCATATCTACCTCCATCACTCCAGGATAGTACACCTAAGTACATAAAAGCATCGAAGAATTGTTAGAATCAAGAAATCCGAATATTAAATAACTTATCTCTTACCTCGCCCTTCTATTTTTCCATCCCTCCACTCTCCTACATATCTTTTTCCATCACTCCAGTAGCACTTACCTAAAGAAAGCATGGAAAAATTCTTAAAATAACAATCAATTTTTATTCTATTACCGTAGCCGTGGCAAGAACGATTCTTCCAATCTCCTTTGTATTTTATCCAATTATACTTATTTGTCATGTTTACCTTGTCTTTCGAAGCTTCAGATGACTCTAAGAATTAGTTAATCTGTTCATCAGCATTTTTTTTCTTTTTACTAGGCGCCACTGGATCCATGAGATTAACTTTTTAGTATTCCATTAAACCTACGCAGCCACCCATTAAAACTAATCTTTTTGTTTTTTTCTTCTTTTTTAGTTTTTAATTGAAGAATTTCTTCTGTTGTTTTTATTCAAAGGAAGTTAATAGATCCAAGAAGTGATAAGAAGCGTTGTAAAGAGAGAAAAAGAGAAATAGATTCAGAAAAGAATCTGGTGAATTTATTTATATTCACAAAAGGACAAGAGAGAATTCTAGTTTCTTGAATCTCTTTTTTATATTTCAGTAGGATTTATTTTGTTAGAATGGTAGCATTGTTAGTAGAAATGGCTTTACTATTGACCATCTTATTTTTTGTATTTCTATCTTGTAGCTATCCCTCATGTAAAGTGTTCTAGAAGACTATTAATGGCTGAGAAAAACTCAAAAATAAGTGTTTATTTTTTTGTTCCATTTTCACTATTAGATATGCTGCATTTTTTACAGATTCTAACTTAGTTACTTAGGATCGGCTGTTTTTTATATTAATTTTCTATTTATTTTTATGTATTAATTTTTATTTTTAGCCAATTATCTACGAGGCTATGCTCGATAATTCTAAAAATGAAGAAATAAATTATGTAAAATTTAAGAAAAATTTTAAATTTCCTTTTCAAAACAATACAGATAACTAAACAAAAATAGATTTACATATTGAAATCGTTTCTTTTCAAAAGAGTATTCAAATGGACTGCAAACTCAGAAGGGGAAAAATTGAGTAAATATTAAAAAAATATCAAAGAAAAAAACACGAAGCAAAGGTAAAGGGAAAGAAAAAAAGATAAAAAAGTAGATTAATATGAATATGAGCTTTCTTTTGCATAAATTGAATAAGGCTAGGTATTCTACTATGAACTCATGTGTTTGTGTGTGTGGGAAAGAGAAAAGGAAAGAGAGTCAACTAATAGTAAAGAATTGTAAGATTAACAAACTGAAAAGGCATGGGTGAGATAAATCATGGAGAATCAAATAAATGTAGTAAAAGAAATAGAAAAAAATAATGAGCAAGTTGGAGCCATTTTCATTAATGCGATCAAGGAATTAAACTATTTTTTTATTCTTTATAAAGAGGTGAGCTTCTCACCTGCGACCGCCACGCTTACCTTTCTTATTGTCATTGTCATCTTCAAAAACCAACATAAGTTCACAAAAAGAAACAAATTTTGGAAATAATTTAAGAGACTTAATGTACCCTGTGCGGTGTTAGTAGAAACTATAGTTCCATCCGGGAGAACTTCTTCAATGACAGGAGTTTAATTTTGCATGAGCATTTGTTGATAGTAGTATTGCTGGTATTGCATTTAGAGTTGTAGTTATTGTAATTACACGGGGTCGTATTGCTAACCATAAGGAGGTTGCTAAGTAGGATCTGACAGCTACTGAGGTTAATCAGCAGGATTCTCGTGTAGCTAAGGAGCAGAATAATCGTCTGGATTTGGAGGAGCATATTGTGGTTGAGAAGGTTATAATTATTGCTATTGATCTGAGTAAGGAAGTTAATCTTTATTTTGATTTGGTAGTGGAGGTTGTATAGCATATCCTGGATATTAAGGAGGATACATTTAAGTTCCCATGTACATCTATGGATTTTAAGCCATAGGATCAGGTGGATATCCAGGAATATAATCGTACATGTTCACATTATCGACTATTTCATCTCCATCTGCGTTTTTTCGAGGTCTTCTTGCACCAAATCCTCCTGGTCTTCCATTAGGTCTTCCACCTCCTTGGAAATTACCACCCATCCCTCCTTGCATCCCTCCATGCATTCCACCACCTCTTTGGAACCCTTGATCGGGGAATCCCCTTGTGATCGCTGTTGTTCGCTGTTCGATTTTTTCTTGGAATATTTCCTTCGCCATTTTGCAATCTTCTTCAGAATTACCAAGGATAATGAGCACTTTTCGAGGATCTTATTAAGTTGGGTCTTGCTGGATTGAGCAGCGAGTGCGCGTTTACTATCCGACTTGCTGTAAAGTTGACCCTTGCTTTCCGATGACTAATCCAGTCATGTTTGGAGGGATTTCCATTTCAACTCTTATTTCATTTTGATTTCTCCCTCCTCCATACTTTTAGCGTTACTGCATTTTGATTTCTTCGATGAGTTCTCTGCATTTCTCAACTGCTTGCGCTGATCCCTCGACAATTAGATTTTAGAATTCTTCGTTGAAATTTCTCTAAGCCTCATTTTACATGTAGACTTTCTCAGCACCTGATCGTTCTTTGATTTGTCTGATTGTTTCTCCTTTTTTCCCTGTTTTATGCATGAAATATTGAATAAATTGTTTTTCTCAAATATTATTGAATTTCTTACCTATTACTAGACCAACACAGTTATTCGGCACTTAAATAAAAGCGGAATTCTCAGCTTACTAGTTGAAATCATTGAAATGACCACCACCGATTTAAGCAGACCTCAATTACTAATCACGTTTCTTCGTTTTTTCATCATCTTCCATGAAAATAATACTTTCAATTTCACGCATAGCCTTAGTTACATTGGCTTCATTGTCAGCTTCGATAAGAACATGCAAATCCTCATTTTCGTCTCCTTAGATAGGAGCTCCAACTTTCTGTGAACCTTTTCCTCTTGAGGATTCAACCAAAAACAGGTGAGTTAGTAATTATGTTAAAGAGCCCTTGACTTTATCAAGAAGATTGAAATGACAAATCCAAAAATAATCCTATTTTTTTTAAATACCTGATGAGAATCTTGCAGTGTGTTTGCTCTTCAAGTTATTTTTAGTTTGAACCTTTAGGCCCAATAATGAGACCAATGTAGTTAAACTTCCCATCCTGTGGAATGAACACCTTGCGTTAAATCTTAGTCCCCTATCGCAGACCTGAAACACCCGTAGTTGAGACATACTAGTCGATATTTTCCTAAGGATCAAATCCACCCTGTCCTGGTACAGATCTTCCAAACGGCGCGTCATGCTTTTAAATCTGAACAGCTTTATCGATATCGAAATCATCATAGGCATTATTATTCTAGCGTACGTTGTTATATGAGAAAACTCCTCCATTTCCACCTTACTAATGCTACTAATTCCCTTAATATCCAGAAGGTTCCTCAAATCTCTACTAACCATATCCACCGTTCTAAGGTCTACCACCATAGCCTCCTCGATTTTAATAAGGATCTTATTCTTCGTGGAACCCACCTTAGAATCCCCTGGATGGACCACCCATACTACTAGGACCTGATGGATCTGAAAATTTTGAGCGACGCTTTCCAGGATCTCCACCGCTTTTTCTGCCTCTACTACCTGATCTACTTGCGCTCCTTTTATTAAAATTACGATCAGGAGATTTGCGGGAGCCTCTATGTCCTCTTGATCTCGATCTCGAATGGGAAGATCTCATGTTGTCTATCTGGATGTGTTCACTAAATAGAAAGATTGTGTTTTATTCTTAGAAATTAATTAATTGAATCGAATCTCCCTCTTAGGCACTTTTTTGACTTCCCTTTTTTATTTCCCCATGGTAAGAGAGAGAGAGAGACACATTTCAATCTTGCAAGTTCTATTTTCACCTCTATTCACTTTTCTTTTCAAAAAGAGAGAGAGAAGGGCATCTTCAAGTCTAAGAGAACAATCTCTAAACTATTTGCTTTGATGTTTGTATTCAAAAATATTTCATTTAAAAAACAAAAAGGAAATCTCAAAGGCGGGAAGACCAATAACTTATCAGATTATCTCAAACAAAGCAACTACTATTATGCTTTTTCAAATGGGAAGTTTAAATAAACTTAAAATAGAAATAAAACTCTTTAAGTTGACATTTATGAATATTTTTGTTGCTGTGAATACTAAAAAAACAATTTTCAAAAAAAATTATTAGATTATTTCAGATGAAAAACAGTTTCTTCTATCCAATGCGATTTGTTTGTGTTTGTTCTCTCTCTCATTAAGCAGTCTACTCTTGGATCATTTCAAGGGCTTCGATAACATTATCCTTAAGTTCTTTGGGATCTTCAAGAAGCTTCAATACTTCTTCATTACTGAACAGCTCAGCGTCTAGCAACATACCAGCGATTTTAGGAGCAAATGATTTTTGTTCCTCAGTCAAAACAGCGTTGATCTTATGGAAAAGAGGATTACCAAGGATGATCTTTCTTTCTTCTTCTGATTTGCCTTCGAGATCCTTGATTGTGAGAGGAGCTTTAATCTAAGCAGGAGGCTGAATTGGAGTCTTAGCAGGTTGCTTAGCAGGTGCAATCTAAGGTTTTCTAACATTGACGGCTCCCTTGTTGTTGTTGTTGTTATTATTGTTGCTGGCGTATTAGCCTCTTTCGTTGTAGCTTCTATTTTGTCTTCTGTTGGGTTATTGCTCTTGTGCTTGGTTACGTCCAGGGTTGTTGTTATTGAAGTTGTTGAATTTACCATGGGAAGTCGAACGGTTCTAATTTCCATGATTCATCTGTCTGTTGCCTCCATTGTGTTGGGATTATTGTTGGCCGCCGAATCTCTAATTGTTCTGATTGTTGAAATTAGGGAAATTATTAAATTATCTTTGTCCTTGATTTGGGAAATATTGTGGCAACCACATAGGTGGCATGAAAGGAGGCTGCATTTATCCTTCCATAGCTCCTCTGGGCATATTGGTAGGATATTGCATTTGTCCATTATTCAAAGACTACTGCATTTGCATGAATTTCAAGGCAGGGAAAGAATTGAATCCGAATGGCATATTTTGACCGAATGGATTTCTATTCTGATTAGCTGCCTTAGCAGTGTCTCTGATTCTCTTTTGCTTCAGCTCATCTTGTCTGACCTTCTGGGGCTTCAAGAAGTTCACGTACTTGTAGTCGCCACCGAAGAGGGAACTGAATTAGTTGCGGTATTCCAAGCTCTCCTTGAACTTAGTCACGAACGAATTCGATTTGATTTGATCGCCAAGATGCACTGTCGCATACTAGAATTCACCCTAAGCATTCTCAGCACGTCTCTTGTTAGTGGCCTACTTGACGAGCTTCAAAGAGAGAACTTTTGTTTCGGTAAGTTTCTCGAGTTCGGCTTGAATGAAGGCTTGATCGACACCTTGCTTAATATTTCCGAGATAAACGTAGCTCTTGTCGCTGTTCTCTTGTTTGGTAATGATATTCTTGAGGGTAGCTTAGTCTTCCTTGAGCTTAGTGTAAGGAATGCAAGAATTGATAGTTAATGCTTCAGATTCATCGAGAACAAATTAGTCAAATCCATTTGATCTTGAAAAGACTTTATTCACAAAATCAGTAGCCTCGGAAGGTTGCTCGAAACAGATAAATGCTTTTCTGCGGGCGGCTTGGAGAATTGGGCAGTTAGAGTCAGCATATTTGTAGCAATCATAGCATTTAGTGTGATTGCTTCCGCTGTTTGCGAGTGCCTCGTCTTTATTCTCGGAGGTGTTGTTTGGGCATTTTTTCTCAGCGACAATCTAGCCTTCCACGATTTCGGTGGAATAGTCCTAATGGCGAGCTTTGTTACCCCAAACGAAAACAGAAGTTGGATAGAAGTTGAATTTTTCCTCAATCTTAGCACGGATGAGATTCTCGTATTCGATGTCTGTGCGCTTCAGGAGATCTTAGTTGAACTAAAGGCAAATGTTTCTTGAGAAGGAACCATATTGAACTAACGAATTCTTTGGCTTTTCTTGGATTAAATTGGTCTAATACTATACGCCATTGATTTCGATAGCTGAGATCTCTTAACCATCTTTTTGGATTTTGTTCTCCAAAATTTTCTTCACCTATTCTTCGGACTTGAAACTTGCATATCCGTCGTTTTTGAAGGTCTTCTTATTCTGCTTGAGATAAACAGACAGAACCTCACCTTTGCTGCGCATGGCTTAGAAGAATGACTTCAAGGTGACGTCAGATCGTAGACTCTTCACAAAGATGTTCTTGTTATTCTTCAGCTTGAGATCTTGAGAAGGCATCAGCAGACTGCAATTCAGTTCTTTTTCGTGGAGCTTCAATCCGATGATCTTGCTCATAGCATCTTGTGCACCCTCCTCAGAGACGAAGTACACGAAAGCATCTCCAATGCAATTTTATTAATCGTGGTTGCGTCGTACGTTGAAAGCCTTAATCTGCTTGGTATCGATTTTTTATTGCGAGAAGATGTTGTTGTACATCAATTCGTTAGTGCATGATTCAGGGAGATCTCTGATGCGTAGACCGATAGAATTTTTTTGATCTTAGGCGTTGAAGGTGCCTCCTGTGGCGAATTGGGACATTGTGTTTTGTTTTGTTTTTTTTTTCTGTAAGAAATATGCGAAAGATTGAATTGTTATTAAAAAGTATTTTTTTTTCCCCCCTTGTAATTTTCCCTTCGCTGATTTTTCCCTTTGTTTTTTCCTCTATCAAGCCCTTAATTTAGTATAAATTAGCTCTGTAAATCTATCCTATCACACGTAATATCTTAATCCCTAAAACAAATTCATTCCTTCCTTTGTTAAATTTATTTGTTTGTCCTTTTGTTTGTCTTTTAGTTCTTTTTCTTATCGTTATTATTTTTTGTTTTTTTTGTGTCTCAAAATCAATCTCTTTTTGGTTTTTTATTTGTCCAAAAACACATTTTATTCATACTCATAAGAAGTTGACATCATAACGAAAATTAAAAAATATTAAATATTACGTGTCTAGAATAAGAATCATATCACAAAAGACAAGTAAATTCTAAAAAAAGGGATTCATTGAGAAATATATAAACCAAGTTAGAGAATAAACTGATAATTTATTCCATTAATATGACTCAATACTTCTGATTCATACCGTAATGCAGGCACAAATCAGGAGTTTACTTATAAGTGTACTGATGGAATTTTAAAAGAATATTTTAACTTAAATGAGGGACATTTCTTGGGTTATAAATATGATTTAAATGAGCTCTAAAGATAAGATATTTGAGAAAGGCTACAAGAAAAATAGTGTTGTAAAAGGGCATTTAAAGTAATTATTTTTTACAATTGGGTTATATAAATGGTAAAGTACTGAATAAACATCCATAACACCCTCATAAAAGTAAAAATCTTATTATTTACATTTTTCACTGCTGTTGTAAAGTCAAAAATCAAATCACTTTTATCCAATTCTTCCTTCATTTTTACTTATTTTTTACTCTTATTAATAATCATAAGCAAACCACAACCGTATCACATGCAATAAAACGAATAAAAAAGAATTTCAACATTTAGAGTAATCGAATCCGCAAATAAACGAAGTCAACAGCCATATTGCGATTGCGACTGCTAGAATTATAGCCAGGGTAATTTTTTTATTCTACCACCACATGTGTCTGTGGACACTCTTGGCATTCTTGTAAAGCACAGTGGAGACATCTTTCATGCTTTCTGTTCTTTTGACGATGATATCAATGCTTTCTCCTCTTTGTAGTAATTTTTGTAAATCCTGTTCGACTACATCCTTCAAGCTGTCCACGTTCTCCCTCAGTGTGATAAGATTATCACACTTTGATGAATTATAGAACTCATAATGTCTTCATTCATTTAATAGAACAAAAAAGAAGAGTGATTTCAATTAAACATATCATTTTTTTATCATTTCCAAAAATAAATGCCTTCAACACAATTCTTCGATATTTTCATTTTTTGGTTCTTTCCTAAAATGATTAGGGAGAGATATTACAACTCTATTTCAAGAAATATGATTTTTGTTGTTGTTGAATAATTAAGGCATTTCTTAGTGTTTAGTATTTGAAAAAGTTGAAATTTAAAAAACAAAAATACTCAATCTTATCTATATTTTTGCAATCTTTCAACCACATTTTCTCCACTTTAAACTAATATTCTCTTTTCTAAATACAGATCCCTCCCTGAATATTTTATTTATTTTTTGTTAAAATTTCTTTAAGCGCCTTTGGATATTACTTTGAAAGTTCGCTGGAGTAGAATCTATCGAACGATTAAGCAACTGCATTGTTGATCTGCTGAGTCTGGAACTTAGTTGTAAATTCCTACTTGATTTTATTCAGTGAGTCAAAAGCAACTCTTTGTGGATAGTCTTATGATGTCAGTGCAATAAAGACCAATTGATCGCTAGAGTCTACGAAGAATTTCAAGTTGCTCAAATTCAGCTATTCCCTGCGATTCGGGGTGACATGTGGTAGAATCTCTGGCATACGAGTTCTGAAATTTCCTTCGTTTTTAGTGTAATCTGTCAGAATCGTCTCACCTCGAGCTATGCAAAAGTAAAAGAGCTTGCCAATCATTTTTTTTAGATGCTGCTATTTCTTTATTATCTAAGTTCTAGATCGCTGCCTATTGTGTTTTTTTTTGTTATTGAATTATCCTTCCTTACACACAATATTTTTCTTGAATGATATCAACCCTCTTTTTGATATGATTTTATTCACCCCATCCCCCTCCTATTCCAATTTTAGAAAACTCCTTAATTTTTTTGTCTCCTCAGGCATTAAGAGAATCATCTCAATCCCTGAGGTGAAAAGAAATTATAAATAAATACTCCTGTGATTTAAATGAACAGAAATGAAAGAATATCCAATACAAACAATAACTATTCATTTTTGAATTAACTATTAAAATATTCAAGAAAAAGCAATTTACAAATTGAAAATAGAAAGAGAGATAGAGAGAAACTGAGAAAGGAATCAGAAACACGTTGAGATTATCATATTTTTGATAGAACCTGATTCTCTGAGCTTATTAATAATATTTTTTCCCAAAATTATATTAAGCATCTCAACAATGACTAGTCTCTCATCAAAAAGGATTAGCTTAATTCTTCGGATACTTAATTTAAATTCCATTGAAGAGAAGAGGATTTTAAGCTTTCTTTTGGATCCTCTTTAATAGAGAAAATATCTACTATTCATAACTCTTGAAGAGAAAAATTAAAATTATAGAGCTAATTTTCCAAATGACTGTTGCTATCTTGCATTTACCCACCAATCACCGTCATTGGGTCAGTCAGCATTATCATCTAAAGACTCTGCACAGAAACTGAAATGCTCTTCTATTATTCAACTAAAGAATTACATTGCCGAATATTATCATTATTCGTATTGTTCTTTTTCTCATTATTGTTATCACTTTCACAGTTAAAATTCATAATCTTCTTGTCTTCTTCGATTCTTGAAGTATGATGATTCTGGCCATTTTCATCTCCATCTCCATCATCCTTTGGTTCATTTACTTCTACATTTCCTTCTTTTTATTCACTTTAATTTTCTTAATTCTCCTTTGATTCCTCCTATTGTTCATCAACTTATTCATCTTATTCACTAATTATCTACTTTAACAAAAACATGCCATTGTTAGATATTTATTCTTCATTAATTTCTTCATCTTCTTCTCTAGAGAAATCGTCATCTTCTTCTTTGATTTGGATGTCATTATATTAGTTTTGCAGCATGTTTTAGTTTTAAATAATTGTTTAAGAAGGAGGGATAAGTGTAAACAGATCCTTAGGGTTATCAAATACTACTTAGATCTCCATTTAGTCTTTTGGAAAGTCTTTTTACTCTTTATTGATTTTTAACATCTTCAGATTGTTTTCAGGAGTTTATTCTGTTGCTGGATGCAACAGTTCTACTTTTTGAATATCCTATTCTACTCCTGCCTACTACTCTGCTGCTGGTTGATTTAATTTCCCTTTATTCTTTTTCCTCATTTTGATCATCATAAGTATCTCTTCTTCAACATCTCGTTAAGCTTATTTTTACTCATCTTCATCGTTTTCTTTTTCCTCTCTTGATTCTATTTTGCTCATTTGTGTCGGCAGTTACACTTACGATTGCTGAAGAGAAAGTGATCGAGATGACATTTACTAATTATTTTCTGCATTCTAATACCCTTCGAGCTCTTTAAATTATGTGATTAATTGCTATTAGTATTCGTTTTTTGCTTCTCGTCTTGATTCTTTAAACAGTTTTCCGATTTCAGTGTCAAATTTGTTTTACTCTCTCCTGTGTGTTCGCCCAAGTATTCTAACTTAGTCGTCTTTCAGATTCTTAGCGTTTTGATTCTTTTCATGTTTCTAAACCATTCGTATTTCGATTCGATTTGAGTTGCTGTTTTTGTCCATTTTATTGGTTGATTCACCGAACAATTCAGCTTATGAGGGAGTGGTTAATTGAGTTTAATGCTGAGATTCTCCTATTCCAAGCCCTCCAACAAAACCCAATGATGTCTATGATTGAAACACTTGACTTCTTTGCTAATGAGGGCTAATTGACTCAGTACCTGCTTCGACTCGGTCTCTGTCTGTGGAAGAAACAAGAAAGATATTTATTATTGAACTTGAAGTTTTTTATGAGTTTTATACCTGTAATGAAAGGTAACTAAAGAAGATTCTCAACAGTGGATCTGTTTTGCGGGATGAACTAAATCGTGCTCTCCAAAAACTGCTTGCAATCAGCGCTGAGATGATCCGGAAATGTAGGCAAGTCTAGCCAAAAACGAACGGATATTTTGTGTGTGCAATTCTACTTCAAAAAGAAGGAATTCCATACACGTATGGAAGAATTTAAAGAAATTTAAATTATTTCCATTTCTGAGAGGGAAAGAGAGGTTTGGGGGGTGTTCTTTTTGTTGTTGTGATTTTTATCAATATTATTAATTACTTCCTTGTTTGATATAGTTGGCAAGTTACTCATAACTGAGATCGCTCAGCTAAAAATAAGGTGGCTAAGCAGTCAGCATCTCAATCACAAGACATCCCAAACTCCAAACATCAGAATGCATCTCATTTAACTCTTCTTTTTCAAGAACCTCTGGAGCAGTCCAAAATGGTTTCATATTATTCATATACCCTAACCGCTAAGAAGAAGTCTAAGATACTGAACTATCTAGCTATTTATCATCTTTTAACTCCCCTGACTTTTCGCATTCCTTAATAGTGTTGATTTCACAGGCATCTTTTTGATGCGATTTAAGTGTACCAAAATCAGTTAGTTTCAGTGTTCCATCTGTGTCAATCAGAATATTCCCTCCTTTGATGTCTCTGTGTAAAATATTGTGCTCATGAAGATAATTTAAGCCTTGAAGGACTTAATATGTGAACCTAGCCACGAGTTTTTCATTAAATTTCCCAAATTTATTAAGCATCTACGTCACTGAGCCTCCTGAGACAAACTCAAAAATTATATTAATACCCTAGCCATCTTCGTCAAGTTCTGTTGCTATGTATTTGACGATATTAGGATGGGATAGTTTTTAGTATTCCGCAATCTCCCTTTGAAATGCTAGAACTTCAGATTCGAGTAATTCTCTCCTTTTATGCTTGCGGATCGTCTTTAACGCATAAAGTTGTCCAGTATTCACATCTAAACATTAGTAAACCTCCCCTTGAGAGCCTTTATAAATCACATGGCCTTTTTTAAAAATCAACCCAGTTGTCACACGCTCTTCCTCTCGCACACTAATACTGCGACCATACAAATCATCAGTATTCGCAATTATAGTGGAGGATTTCTTCATACCTAAAGTTGCAAAATATACATAAAAAATAGCAAATAAATAGACTTTCCAGTAATCTTTACAATTGTAGCTATTTTTATTTGAAAATTTTAACTATTTAGTTCATATTTATCAAATTACTACTGCTACTTCTCTTGCTGCGGACTTTCTGGATGTTGCATGGTGAACCTGCTTTCCTGAAATCTTTTGAGCCCTTTGAGCCTAAAATATTAAATCCACTGGATTCCGCAGGCTCTAAGGGTACTACTGCTCCTGATCGTGCTACTATTTTGGAGCTTACCTTAAGGATGGGATCTTGTCTGACTTTAAGGTTTGATCCGCATATTCCCATTTGTATTTTATTTATTTCCCTTCCTTTGAGCTCTCTCTTTAGAACTCAATTTAGATGTTTAATTAATTTTACGTTTTAACAACTGTCCTAGAGACCAAAAACTAAAAGAAATTATCCCTATTATTCTTTATGATTCTCCCCCTTTCAGACATCGTTTCTACCTTATAAGTTACTGAATTCGAGAGGAATTTATTCCTAAAGAATTTTGACTTAATTTGGAGAGTCTTTTCATAGAAAAATAAACTCATTTTGAATGTTTAAAAATAAATAAAAGTCTTGGAAAAAAGTTGATTAGGTCTATTGATTAATTGTTTCAAAAGGCAACTTGGATAAAACAAGATTTTACTCAATTACATATGATTATTGATTCAACAGATGAACATCATTTGACTTGATATTAAATATGCTAAGTTTTGAGACAAAATACAACAAATCAAGGGCGAAATTGTGTTTTTGAGCAGGAGACTTTGTAATCTGGTGTTGTTTGTTTAATACAAGAAAAAAAAGATATTTTAGAAGAAATTAAATTTAATTTAGAGTTTTCAAAGAATGGAGAATAATTACTGATTAGAGGAAATTCAAATAATAAGTAAAATTAATTGTACTTGAAACCAAAGGGACATTACAGATTTTAATAGGGGAAGGGGGAAGAAAGGGAGATTGCTAAAAGAAAAAGAAACTCGTATGATTTATTCAAGGAAAAGTGAAATTCATTAAAACTTTAAATGAGAGGAGCAACCAATTTAGTGCCAATAAAATGCCTTATTATATACAAGAGTATTTTCAGATAGATTTTTTAAAAAAACAACAATAAGTATGACAATATCATTTTAGATTTTGAAGAGAGTTATTATCTCACAATTAACACAAAGTTGAAGATAAATTTGTAAGGAGATTTTTTAAAAATCAAAATCGAATAAAATATCAAATTTAACCAAACTAAAGATTAGGGTTTGAAAGCAGTATCTAAATTTTTGTGTTAGGAGTTGTTTTGTTAGATGAAGGAAGATTAGAAGAAAAATTATTAACCATACTGGTGGAATTCCCAATTTAGTCATTTTAATTGTAATAATGGATTTTTTAATTATTCGGCAAAAAGCTTTTAAGATTATTGCAAAAGTTGAAATGTTCTTAAGAAGGAGGAGGACACGCTTTAGGTATTTCACCAGTGTTGTTATTATTTTTGTAATTTACATTATTTCTTTGTAATATTTTGTTAGTTGGTGACATTTCAACTGGTTTTTTATGATTTTTATTGTTTTTGAAAGTTTTTTATTTGGAATTTGAGTTAGTTAATAAAATCTGAGAATTTGATGATTAAGAGATTTCATTTTCTTCTTTTGCTCTTTGGTTAGTTTATTGATCCAACAGAAGAATAGAAATGAGGCATAAATAATTAAAGATTATTCTCATTTTGGCAATTTTTGCCATATGGAGAGATTTCTCTTGCGAGTGAATTCATTGATTAGTATCTTGAAAGTGCTTCTTATTAGATTTATTTCTGCTATGTGTGGTTTATTTTTTGATTAGGATCACATAAAGTCCTCTTGATCCTCTGGTTTTCTTACAAAAGATCTTGCAAGGCTGAGATGATATCTGAGTTAAGCTCAATATTCATAATTTTCTTCACTAAACTCAATAGTTTTGAATCCTCACTATTCTACAACTATTTCTAATACATTAACTAAGATTGATGAGGAGCAGATTCCATAGAATGCCCAGAGTTCACTTGACACGATTAAAATAATGTATTATTCTTTGGAGTGTTTGAATTCTTATGATTTGATTAGATGTCTGTGTGGTTATGGCTTTTTAACACAACATAATCTTCCATGATGAATTTAAGCCATTTCCAAGCTTATTTCAGTGAAACTTCATTAGTCTTGGTATTTCTATCATTCTCTGAAATATTCTCATTTACTTGTTCCATTCCATTCATTCTGTTATCTTCTTCATAAAATTATTTTTGCTTTCTCAAACTATTATTTCTTTTTATTTGTCCTCCAGTAGCATCAAAATCTTACAATCCACTTGATGTATCTTGATTACCAATATTTGAAGTACATCTGCTGACCAAATCAGTAATACAAGATATAAATCTCTTTTCTTGTGATTTGTTATCTTGAAGAATTTTCAATTTTTGGAAAACTTCTTCAAGAGAGTTTACTCCCATTTCTTCTGCAATGAGAATACCATATCGGAGATCTTATGCTGTATAAATCATTTTAGAAGTCACTTGCAAATTTTGTTACTTAACATCATTTAATTATTGTTTTAGTGCAGCATTTTCAGCTTCAGTTTCAACTAATCTATCAGAGAGTTTTAGAATCTTGAGATGATAGCGATAGTGAATATCTTCAAGCTACATTTGAAACTTCTCATCGAGATCTTTCTTAGCTAATACAATATCTTTACCTCGCTGATTGCTAGTATTGTTGATATCCTCACTGCTATCTTTCAAATCTAACTCATAGCTTACGTTCTTAGGCTTTTTGACTTTTTCTTTAGCTTTGGGAGTAATTTTATTTACAGATTTGCTGCCTGTTTTTTTGCCATTTTTGATATGAATTTGAGTTTATTCTTATGATAAAATCTTTTTTGTTTCCTTGTTGTCTTTCTCACTTTTTCTTAGAACACTTAATGTTTTCACCTTCTTCTTTTAAATGTTCTGTTTTTGATTATTTTGTTTATCAGAATTTCCAACTGATCCTGGAGTCATTGAAATATCATCAGCACTCTTATGTTTAGGATTAGATTGCATATTATTAAGTAAGGAATTCTGTTTTAGAAGTATTAGTTTCTGTAATTAAATCCTTTCAAACTCAAGTCTTTCTAATTATTTCATGTTATTAGTAACTTCTTCATCTTCTTTTTGATTAAGAATATCTTCATTTCCCTAACTTGTAGTCATAAACTTATCCTAAGAATCTTATTACATTTTTTCCAGTATCTAACTTGATTTTCTCTTCACTTAAAAATTTATCAACTTCAGGTTGGAATAATTATCATAATCAATTCTTTTCTAGCTATTTACATGCTTATTTCCATTTTTTGTAATCTCACTTTGATTTTTCTCTTCGTCTAATTCAAGAGGCTATTTTGTTGCCTGTTAACTAGAAACCTATTTGGAGATACATTCACTCTTCACAAAATCATCATAAGAGCTAGAAAAGCATGATTGTTTCATATCCGAATAGTTTTCACCTATCGAGTTACTGTTGCTGATAGTTATAGGAGATGAATCCATTTGATTTTTTTAAAAGGGAGTGCTTTTTGGAGATGAAAAGCTGTGAGATTCGTTTGGTGAAAATTTGTTGGAGGATTGTTCTGAGAAACTAACTACCTCATCTTCAATAGAATTACAACTGCCACTAGATATACTAAAACTATTCTTATTCTCGCTCTACTGACTACTTTCTTTATCCATATTACTGCTTTCTTGATCACTATTATCAAATCTTTCACGATGCATTTAGGTGGTAAGATGGAAAGCAATTGTCTTTTTCAAGGTAGAGAAAGATTATTGGAGAGTAAAAAGGGATAGGTGTTTGTTCAGTTTTTGTGAATTTGATATTTTTTTGTTTTGAATTCATGCACAAATCTAATAGTAGTTGGTTTGTTATTATTTCCTTCCTCTTCATGGGATATAACGTGTGTTTATATTTCTAATTTAAGTATTTTCGAGTCT
>Ga0302271_10001303_pt1 | contig 24160 bp, 7 predicted proteins | sample III_Bog_N1_1_FD_198767 | JGI IMG/M metagenome (GOLD analysis project Ga0302271, IMG submission 198767) | Peat permafrost microbial communities from Stordalen Mire near Abisko, Sweden - III_Bog_N1_1 | ecosystem: Environmental > Terrestrial > Soil > Wetlands > Peat | place: Sweden: Abisko... | reverse complement strand
CGTTGTAGCATCATCTAAATCATTTTAGCTGGAACTTTCAATATTTCTTTGAACAAACTCAAATTTCGCTCCACCTTTGTCCCATTTCTAATCAACAAAAAAAACATAAGGAATTATTATCTTCATTTCAGGCAAGATCTATTAAAAAATGTAGACACTAAATCTCATGGTGTATTACTAAAATAACGATAATTCTGCCTTAAAATTATAAATATTCAAATTAAAATTCCTTATCAAGTATAAACTCTATCAAAAAGAATAACTTAATTGGTAGTTTATATTAGTTTGTTAATTCTTAGTTATAAAATATCTTTACCTGTTTATGCTTTTCCCTGTCTGCTCTCATCATTTATCTAGATAATTCAGCTTTCTTCCTTTATTCCTCTCTTTTTCTAGCTTTCTCTTCTTAATCTTAACTTAAAATACCATTAGACTCTTAATTATCAACTTTTCCTCTATTATTTATCACTTCACCTTAACCATCAGCAGTCCTCAATTTACCTGTTTACTCTTCTGTTACTTTTCCTTAAGTTATTATATTATTCTTTAATCCTTTCACTCCTCCTTTCAGGCATTACTTTAAAAATAACTTTTTTTACTATTCCTACTATTTCTTGCGTAATAAATCCTTTGCCTATTCTTCTTGTTCTCTTTCTTCCTTGATTCCTAACTTATTCTTATTTTATAATTAGGTTTGATTCCCTTAATTTCTATTTGACTAATCTTATTTTCTAAAATTAAACAACGATCTAACTTCATTCTAGAGTGCTTTAAGTTTATCTTTTTCAGCCACAATAATCTGATTATTCTAATTATTTCTGTTATCCTCTGCATTTCTAAATCCAGCAGCTGACACAACACGGTTAAATTATCCTAAAGGCTATTGCTGCACTGGAGATATTCCTAATTTCTTAGATGGATTCAAACCAGATGAACTCACAGAATTAATCAATTAATTACTGCCATTTGAAACAATATTCTTTTCAGTTAATAATGAATTAATAGGTGTTATTTCACCTATTTCTTTAAATTACCCATGAATCCCAGCATAACCTCTTCGTTATTCCTGCTATTTCTGTTAATATTTTAGAACTGAATAATTAATATATTATTGTTATTACTTCTATTTTGGCTTTGAATCATTCTAGGATTGCTTCTAATTCAAGACCCTATCACTTTGCTAACTACCATATCTATTATTATTCAATACAATTTCTTCTAACTCCTAGAGTCTTAAGTTTGGAACCTATTTAATAACTAACTTATTAGATATTCCTTGTAGCAAATCTAATCCATTGTTTATGTTCTAATCAATGTTGTTATTACTCTATTAGCTGTTCAGATTGTTATGTGAATACTAATTTGCTTTCGAATAATGGTAGTTTATTTTAGCATTCCCTTTATCACTCTAAGTAATTGAACTTTCATATTCTCTTAAATCTTCTGAATTACATCTTAAAATACCATTACTACCATCAATGATCCCTGATATATTTATATCACTACAACTACTACTCATCTATTATATCTCCTAATCTGTTTGATCATTCTTTTACTCTTTGGGTTTAAATTCCTTAGAATAATAAATCTAATATATTGGGTACTTTTGCATCAAATATGCTATTTTATTAGAAATAATTGGTAATTTCAATATTTCATCTAGCGAAGGTCTTCTACTAGGTTCTTATTGTAGCAGACATTAAACAAGAAGCTTAATATTCTTCGAGTACTAAGCAGGTAATGGAGAGTATTGCCCTTTAGTGATATTCATTGCCAGCTGAAGAATTGATGAAGCTACAAATGGCGGTTTGAGGGTGCATAATTCGTACAGCAATACACCTAGTCCCCAAATATCAGCTTTAAATGAATATTACTTCCCTTTGACGACTTCAGGAGATAAACTAGATGGTGTTCCTACCATTGTTTTGACTTTTTCTGCTGTCGAACTTAAAACTCTTGCTATGCCGAAATCACCAAGTTTTACTAGTCCTGAAGATGTCAGAAAGACATTCCCTAGCTTCAAGTCACGATGTAATATCTTGCTTCAAACAACACAGGAAAATATTATTTAAAAAGGCTTGAAAAAGAGAGTGAAAGAAATATTTTTAAAAGAGCAAAGTTCAAAACTTCCAGGGTACTAAACAAAAACGCTTTTTTTACTTATCATGGACATTCTTCAATGCTAGACATATTTAGGAGAACCATTCGATGATTTGGTCTTCAGGAAAATAGTTATATCTAGCTTGTTTCACTTTCATCTACAAGTCTCCGCCTGGTTTTAAATCAACAGATCATTGCGTGCATGCATCAACACAACAACAAAATTCTATTATTTAAGTAGAACTAAATTTTATTTTGATGTTGTATTGTTACCATCAGCATACTCCATAATGATAGCTAATTTATCCGTCCCACATGAATTGCTATCACTATTAGTCTTTCCAGTGCTGAACACATCTTAGAAAGCAATAATGTTAGGATGATTCAGTTACTTGAGAATCAATGCTTCTTTTTCAATGATTCTGCGTTCTGAGGGGTTTAAATGCGCAAGATTGATCGATTTCATAACAAAATGTTCATTCGATCTTGTGTCTTCTACTAAAAATGCCTTCCCAAAGGAACCTTATCCCAAGAGCTAGATTTTCTTATAGAATTCCTAGGAGTGCTGTTAACTCTATGGAGATAATGGTATCACTCTATACTCACTAGGGATTTTTGTTAAAATATGTTTCTATTCGTGGGTGAACAGCTTCATTAGTGATTCCAATTATGTAAGAAATTTGATAGAGAAAAACAAGAATTGAATTTTAAAAGTTAAGAGCACAATCTTTCTTTGTTTTGATTCAGTTCAGGAGAATCTATCAGATTAATATTGAGAAAAATAATTAAGATTATCACCACATCATCTACTTCAAAAGGAGAAGAGAGAGAGAGAGAGATAACAAAAAGATAGAGTGTGATATTACTAATTGTAAAAAGATAAACAATCAATCTGGCATTCAATCTATTTAGATTCATGAAAGTAAATTCTGATTGGACTCGGCTACTTCATTTTTAAGCAAAAAGAAGCACCATTGTTGTTTGGCTAAATTAACTTCTTCATTAAAGCTACTCAAACGAATTGAGAGCTGCACAATGAACAGGAAGATACTTATTAATCTTTAATTTATTCAATGCTTGTGTGAAATTAATAATCCTAAATAATTAAGGATCTCTTTCTCTACCTGATAATTTGTCTCTTTTATTATAGTTTTTAAATATATTTGGAGTTAATATGATATTTCTTAAGCATTTTGAAATAATATCTTTGAAAAAATAGCTTAACTTTGAGTAGAACAAATACAAAACAAGAAAACAAGAGGAAAATACAAAAAATTATAATTTGGTACATTTAAAATAGGGATAGAAATTAATGGGATAAAAGGAAAAAATAAATATGTAAAAAAGAATAGAGAAAATAGGGGGAAATTATGAATTGATATGGCAGTTGATTTAATAGAAGTTGATATAGTCTTGAGATGGGAAATTAGAAATATAGGAGTTAGTAGATTAGTAATTAATCAAATAACTTTTCTGGAATTCAAAACTATCAAATCCTTAACAACTTTATTAAAAACAAGGCCAACAGAAATATTACATAACCCTTCTTTATTAGTATTGTTGCAGAAAAGTTCAGTCTTAGGATCAGCTACAAGGAAACAAAATAATAGAGAAAGAACCATAATAAAGAAGCATCCTTTAATAGAAATATATCAGTTAGTTTTGTCTTGAAGACTCAAAATGTTAAACGCAGATTGTTATGACCGCTTGGAAGTGGAAGTCAGCAGATATAACGACATAGCAACGATAATGAAAAAACTCAGAGAAAATGGGATGCTAAATGCAATCTATGAGCTAATGCTTTCTGTCTTTGCAAATGAGCATGACTTCACTGTGAAAATGCTGAACCAAATGATCTCATCGAAACCAAATTCTTAATTCAATTTTGGTTCACTGTACAATATCAATGCGACAATTTTCGCGAATAACTTTAAACTCATAAATTCCATCATAATTGATGATATTTTCACATAATTCTCAGTCAATCCCAACAACAACAACAACAATCAAGAACCATATTCTCAACAATCAAATCAAGAGAATCTTAACTAAAATTATAATAATCAGCCAAATTCAAGTAGGCAAGGATCTCCTCAATAAAATAGCTCTTTGTCAAAGTAAAGATTTCGTTTTTTTGCTATTCAAAAAATTCTTAAATAATTTTCACTTTCTTTCTTTTGATATTTCCACAGAGAGTAAGAAGGTAGGATGGCGCTCAAGAACTTAAGCTAGAACATGAGCTACATAATGGCCCATCATCCGGAGATTGACAGTGTCCCTGCGAGAAAACTTACACCTAAATCTAATTCTGTTCATGTTTCTGCTGCTGTTTAGAATAAAAGTAACAATTTTTAACATGACGAAGGTCAATAGATGTAGAGGCAAATGAGATCTCCTAGCAATTACAGTCTTCCAGGGAACTAACAACAGCAGTAGTTACCAATCAATGATATGGTAAGAATAAGAAAAAAATAGAGTTAAAAATCACAAATTTCAATTTTTTCATTACTTTTTTTAAAAATAATTAAGCAATATCCACCCTCAGTCCCCCCACCATTTCCCGCAGTAGCATCCTCCTCCTCTTCCTCTTTCTATCGAAACAACTCCTAGCCTAAATTCTACTAAGAGAACCTAATCGCTAATGCAGCTAAATATTCCCATAGTCCTCCTTCAGTTACTTCTTCCCAATAACAGAATTCTTCATCTTAATCTAAAAATCGAAGTTCCTTGAAAATCAGTAGTAAATCCATGCATTCCAGCTATCATTATTCTAACAACTAATCAGGCACAATGTTGTTGAACTCTAACAATCTTCCTTCTCCTTCTCGAGGGTCACAAACAAGCACTAATAAACTTTAATCTAGCACTTCTAAACTCTAAGATTGGTAATCTTCAATTATCGATAGTTCTTAGCTCTCCAAAGTCTATCTCCCTTACAGTGAATTCTCCTACACCAAGGGAGGATCGTTTACGAAGAGTCAACGAAAACTGCATGATATCGCTGATAATCCAGGCGTTGGAGAGTATGATGCTATTCTAGGGAAAAAAGCTAGTGCAGTAAGTTTTGGGAAACAAGAAAAGCGCACTATCTTCGATTAGAAGTTTGATCGCAAACCTGAAATGTATTATCCGTCTTATAATTACATCTCAAAACCACCGCAGACTATCAAGCACTGAGAGATAAGTATGTTACTCAAACTTGATAGAAAATCGTCCAAGGAAAAAGATGCCAAAGCTGCTTATCTTCTTTTGTAATAATATATTTTCAAGAGAAAGAGATAAAAAACCAAAACTGCCTTTTTCTTCTTGTTGCTATTGCTTTTAATATTTATCAAATTCGTTTTCACATAAATTTCTAATCACAAAAAACGGTTGTTTGTAATTTCAGCTGAAAAAAACAAATTGTTAAAAAATAATAATATTTCAAATCTTCTTTGTTTACAAATAGTATAAATTTAAAAAGCAAATTCCCTCAATATTTTATTTATTGCTCAATGCAATTGTAGCATATTCTTCATTTTGATGGGTTCCTCTGTGATCCTTGCTCCTTTGAATCCTTATCTCAAAGATATCGCCTTTTCTTTTTCCTATCCAAGGAAAAATATCTTATGAAGACAATGATAAAATGCCTGAACTGAAAATATTCTTTTATATTTTGAGAGACAAAAAATCCTCCACTCCCCACTAAAAACGAAAACAAAGCGAATTGAATAGAATACGTGTGTAAATAGCTGAACAATTAGTTGTTTTTTGCGATTTTAAAAAGTTAATATGAGTTGTCACAAATCCCCTCCTTTAAAAGCACAGCCTACAAAGTTCTCTCCACATAAAAACAAAAATCAATCAAATATCTAATACAACATAATTTCCATAAAGCAAATCAAAAAATAGTTCAGAAAACATCCTCAGAAATGGTAACAAAAATAACTTAAAAGAAATAATAAGGACATGTATTTGTGCCTTCTGATATCAAACGAAGACAACTTTCTGTTGATTCTTTTCTAATCTTTTGTTTCCTTTTTTTACAGAAATAAAGCATGAAGATCAAGAGCGATTTACACAGCAAGAATGTGAATAAGAGAGGTGCCGTTCCTTCATCACTCAAGAATAAAGAAGAAAAATCTCTGAGCACATGGGTATTAGGCATCTTCCTTTTCGTTGTTGTTGGCTCAGCAGTCTTCCAAATCCTCAACGTTGTCGCCAACTCTTGAAATATATCTTATTTTCCCAAGCATATTCTTCAAATAATTCTAATAGTTTAAACAACAATGAGACCATATAGAACAAAGTACTTCCATATTTTTTATATTTCAGTAAAAGTTAAATTCATATTGAGCAATATTCATTAACAATATCTACAATTTACCTCAGAGTTTAAAGAAAAAAATGTCTTTTTTCTTGGGTTGAGTCTTGTAAAAATAATGTGCCCTTCAAAGATAATTTAAAGAGTCTAAAAAAAAGAATATGCCTTAATATACAAGATGGCATCTAGTTTATTGTGTTTCTTTTAAAGAAATAGGGTAAATATCAAGATAATCACAATTTATATTTTTGTTAGAAAGAAATTTTATTTATCTAAACATCCAAAGAAAAAAGAGAGACAAAAATGATGCAAGAAGATAATTCCAAATGCCTTCCAAAGTTCTTCATAGAATCTAATTAAAAAGAGAACTCTTTCTTAAATTAATAAAAAATCTATAATTTAATAAAATCTGCTTTTTTTAAACACATAATAATATAATAATGAATAACTATATTGTAAAATTTATTAATCTGTCTCTAAGTTGGTTTTTATTAATATTCGGAATCATTTTTGTTTGTTTTGTTAATGATAAATGAAATTTTTGAAATAATCTTTCATCTAAAGACATGTTGAGTAATGAATGTTGTGAATTCTCACTCAGTTCAATTTCTATTTTTAGAAACTTAAGCAGACAAAAAATAATCAGGCTGATTTACTAATTAATTTTTCTCTCGCACTCTTTCTTTTTATCTGAAAATTATTAATTCTGTTATTTCCTTTTGTTTATCCTCTAGAATACTGTAATCTAAACTGATAAACAAGCTTTAAGATGTTGAAATATTTGAAGAAATGACTGGTATCATTACATGAAAATCTCACAAATGAATGGAGAAAAAATAAATTCAAAGTAAACTAAAAAGTATTTAACGCAAGAACAAACAAAAATCATAAGAAATTTAGTAATCCATTTGATATCATAATCTTGTATTTCTGAGGAAAAGGAAGAGTACAACGAAAAGAAGCAGAAGAAGAAAACTATTCCTGGAGATTTGCGGAAAAAATACCCAAAAACAAGTATTAGAAATATTGGCAAACAACAAAAGAAAAATGAGTAGCGATCTTAAAGCAACAGGGAGCTTCAAAAAAACAGCAGCACTTTTAAGAGCCACTGAGCTTGTTCAGCCAAGCTTGGAGGGTAGGGAGTTTCTTATTTTTAAGATATGTTCCATAAGATTTTCTTAGGGAATTTATTTTGACTTAGATTCAAAGTAGATGTCAAGTTTCTTTGGCCGCAAAAACAAAAACCCTCAAGAAAACGCAGCTTGTTTTCTAGCATGTGTGATCAATTACTTAAAGACTCCTGACTCAAAGGTATAAGGGACTTGAGAGTGATGAATTAAAATAAAAAAGGTGTTTATTTGAATTTACAAAAAATAAACTAGGCATATGTAACAAAATTAGAAAAATACATGGTTAGATGTAAAGTCCTCATCACAAGCGAGAATCCAGTAATTCTAAGGAACTTTATTAAAAGTTCATTTGTTCAAAGAGATGTGAAGATAACCCCTACTTTTGAATTTTTCCTAGGCTGAGAGTGAAGCAATTGGTGGCTCATAGTATTTGCATGTAGCTTTGCATAATTTGATTCTCCATGCTGATGCACTCCCCTTTGAATCGAAAAAAGATGTTTACACAATGACACTAGCAAGTTTCAAGCTTTCTCCAGCTGCGATTGCTTATTTCAATCTTCATGCAAAGCCCATTTCCTAATATCTGCTCTAAAAGTACATTACATTTGGGTGGGAATTGTTTCTTTTCAATTTTTGTTGGGAATAAAAGTAGTTTATTATGATTATGATATTCTTCTCAATATGACTATTCCATAGTATTTTTGTGCTGAATGTCAAACTTTTTTATAAAAAAACAGATTTGAAGTGCCAGAAATGAGTTTCTTTGCTGGCAATATGCTCAGAATTCTCTTGAAACAAGAAGTAATCATTACTCCCTAAATACCACCTTTCTCTTTCTATTTCAATAAAAGCTCTCTCTTCTCTAAAAATTTGATTATTTCCGCTCCCAAAAATTATATTCTCCTTGACAAGCTTACTGCAGTTTCTAGGACAGATACTGGATATTAAAATGGTTTCTACAATCATTGAAATCACTAGACACGCAGCTTTTGAAATACAATCTGAAGCACTGGAGACCTTCCATGTAAAAAATCTATTTGATCTTGACATAAAATTTCATACAAATTACAAAATAATTAGAGCTTATTATCTAAAAATTTTCATTTTGATTATTTGATTTGTTTACTTTCTTTGAAATAATCAAAGGTGATATTCAAGCAGAAGAAGCCTAGACAAAAGGAGATTCTGAGTGCATTCTTACTTGCAAACAGCGAAGATGTAAAGAGCAAAACAACTCAACCAAATTAGTTCTACTTTTTCTAGCTTCTTTCTCATATTTCTCTTGTGAGACTAGGTTATGAGACTTTTCACAGAACTTTCAGACACAGAGAATTACCTCACCAAGCGTGACATCTTGCTCGTAATCTTGATGTGATTTTTATTAGAAAATAACTCTTAATCAAATTATCTCTCTTTACACATTTGCAAAGACTTTCAACTCGATTCTAGCAGATCCCATAAATAAGGCATTCACAGTTCAATTCGTCAATGATAAGGTAAACAGAACTAATAGTAGAAAGAAAGAGAAAATATAACAAAATTTCAAAATTATCTCTGCCAGCTAACTCATGAACTAAATTATCGAATTCAATGGAAAAAAAATATTAGGATATATTGAAGCGGTTAATGAACATCCTAAGCTTGGAAGAGCAGGGCGGAACGAAAGAAGTAGCATTGATTCTGCTGGAACATTTCCTTCAGAACTACGCAGGTAACATTGAAAGTGATTCCGTGAAGAGTATCATTGCAAAGAACAAAATTTAGCTTGTTCAGTGTATTAAATAATGTGCAAAAGAAGTCAACAAAGAGAATAAAGTTGAATCAGATTAGAGGACAGGGTGCATGCTTCATATTCTCGAAACCATATGAAAAAAATAAATAAAATTTGAACTGTTTTCTCATGTTTTTTTGCATGTTACAAGAACAATTTAATAAAATAAAAACTTTAAAATATGCAGAAGGAGTTTAAAGGGAGGGTTATTATGTTATTTATCCATAAAAATCACAAACATAAGCAATTAAACAATTTAAAATTTTCTATTTCAACACAGAAAACAGCTAAAAACCCAACGAAATAACAGATATTTCTTCATCTTCTGATAGTTGGGATGGCTGCGCAAGACTATCTGAAATTGTTTATCTTATCATTTTCAATGTTCTGTTAATCTTGAAGTGCAGTCTTTCTTGCATTTGCGAAAGTTTACCCAAAGATATTCGCAGCTACGATTCTCTTGCATGTTCCTGTGTATCCTGGAAGAGGAGTCCCAATCTTGACTGTGAAAAAACACAAGAAACAAACATAAATCATGTTCTTTTAATCTCGCATGTGATTTGCTAAACATCAACCAAAAATATTAAGGAGTTTTTTACTTTGTGGGTTTTTTTCTTCGCCATAGAATTAGTTCACGCTATCAGAGTAAGACTGAGTTTTGACTTGATTGTCCTCTTAAAGCTATTTGGCTTGCTACTTAGCAATGGAATCACTCCAGAACTTGCTCCCCTTCAGTCCGTTTGTCTTAAATTATTGCATTGGATTAGTTCATTTTAAAAATGTAACTTATCTTTTTGAAGATAAAATCGTCTAAAATTCTTGTTTATTTTTGTTTTACCATTGTGTAACTGAATTGATTGGAAGGTACTCCAACGATTTCAGCTGCAGTTCTTTGAAGAACTTATCGTTAATTCACGTATGTCTCTTGGGTGACTGATGAATAGCGCTATTTTGCTCCGACGTCTTGTCCAACAATTTATTCGCCTTTGGAGATAGTGTACGTGATTTTTCCGTAGGTCTTTCCGAATATATTCTCAGATTTTATTGAGGGGATGTAACCGTCATAACCTGAAGAAGAAGATAAAGGGCAAAAGAGTTTAGAGTATTGGCAAGGAAAATATCTAGCTAAAATCCTTATTTTTTAACTTGAAAATCTCCAATACAGATAAATATTAAGCTCTTGTTTTACCAGGAATTTGATATTTAGCATCTGGTTTCTAAATTGGGATTGGATCATCTCTTTGAACTGTGCGAATATGCCTGGATGAATAAGATAAAAAAAGTAATAAATTTAATGAAATGGCTTATGCTAAGTTATCCCTGCAATTTCAGTGAATCTTACCCAGTATATCCTGGAATGACAGAAGTGAGACGAGTGCCTTCGAACATTTTTTCTTTGATAAAGGAAGAGAATAATAAGTTGTATGTACTTGCAAAAAAGAACGGTGTATTTAATTTTATTGTTTTTCTTAATTCAAGGGCTCTCAGTTTCGTTTCTCGATTCGTTAAGGCTTCTTCTTCTTTTCCCTCTTTCTCTCTTAATCAAATTCATAGACCCAACTTAGTATGCAGATCCCCCTTAATTTCTTCTTCATAATAGCAATATTAATTAATTCATGAGTTCTTATTTTTATTGATGAAGTAACACTCACAAGACTTATGAAAAGATGAAAAAAGTAAGTATTAAGTACATCCCTTGAGTTATTTATTTTTAAAATCCACCATATTCTTCAAAGAAATATTGAAATTCGAATATCTTTCATTGAAGAAATGATTTTTTGGATTATTTTTACAAAAAGAATTGTATTTTTTTACCCCTAACAACAAATGGAAATAATAGCTAAAGTTGATTGCAAAATAACTGAATTTGCTTTATAAATAATGAATAGAAACAAGTAGTTTAGAATATAAATATTGATTTTTGTGCCAATTCGTGTATGTTGTTTTAAAAATAATAAGATAAATAATATTTGGATGTGCTATGAGACTGAGATTCGTTTCGATTTTGTGGAATTAAACTGCTTGAATGAGGAAGAGGTATGTAATTCGATGATTATTGATATGTGTTGAGAAGGTTGCTTTGAAAGTATTTCATAATTTTGAGGGAGTTTTATTGTTTTTCCGAATTAAATATTTTGCAGGTAAAATGATAATGGTTTATGATTCAATCTCTTCAATTTTGATGATTATATTGTAATAGTAGGAATCAGAGTAAACTCATTGTGCTGTAACAGTAATGTATTTATTCTTTAGAGATGCGTAGTGCGTGTCTCCCTTATCTAATGAAAGCATTGTGAGGTGTTTTTCAGGGGTAGATTTGTTTTTACTAAGGATAAGATCATGATTAGTTCCTTGTTCTTCAAATTCTGAAGTTTCTTATACTGTACCAACTTGGAATTTAAGATGCCCGAACATTTTAGAATGAATATCATGCTGCAGTTAAGGAGAAGTAGAATGTGGCTCATAATCATAGGATCTTTTATGGCTTGTTGAAAGATGATTTCGAGTGATTTTTGCTGTGATTTAGTCTGTTTAGCTAGGATTGTTTATGAAATCAACTTAAACCTCTCCTTTTTTAGACACCCCGTTTTAAGACGAGCAGCTGTTATCTAGCATATTAGAAGCGCAGAACTTGTAAGAGTTGCTATTTCGTTGATAGGAATCAGTAGAAGGAGTGTTTTTAGTCAACTCATTGCTGGAATTCTTCGGATCAGAGGATTTTCCAGTTGCACAACCCATAAGGAACAGAGGAGGATTTGAGAAAGAAGAAAGAGAGAGTGTCCAGAGGAGGCGTAGAATGGTATGACTAAGACTTAGATAGAGGCTAGCTCAGGGAAGATATAGAAAGAGAAGAGAGATAGAGATAGAAAGAGAAAAAAGAGATGGAAGTGTACTGTAATATCGTTTATTTTGAAACAAGACAATTTGTTTGTGAATTTAATTATTTCCCCCACATATCTTGTGAAGAATACTTTCTCAGAGTTTTAATCATAGCAAATCATAGCCATGCTTGCTTTTATTATTTCCTTAAAATTACTTCATTTTACCTCCCCCTCCCCACACATCAAGACTTTTATGCTTTTGTCTTATTTTCCAAGAGCTAAACCAATTTGCTAAACAAAAAGATTTGCCTTGATCTCATCACTTTTACACTTGGGGAAACCAGCAAACTATCAAAGGAGAAGTTGATTTTTGATGTGAATTTTGTTTTGGTTTTTTTGGTTAGGCAGAGAAAGGATTAAATTAATTTGTTCTCCTTCTTCTCGCTCTGATTTTGCTTTTTGGAATCGATCTTATCCACATATTTGTTCTTACTCGTTTATAAAATTAGTTTATTAATCTTTTTAAGAAGTATCTCCTACAGCTAAATTAAACCAAAGATAGTCTTGCATTTTTAATACCTGTTCAGTTGAGTTTTGTTAAGTCAAATGGCGATAGTACTACCAACATTCTGATCTTATTTCAATTAATTTTATTTGAATTTTATGATAAAAATGACCCTAAGAAAGGTTGTTACTAATAAAAGTTCAGCTTATACTTTTCGAGACGTAGTTCTTCATAGTGAAAAAATTGGTCATTTTATTTCTCCATAACAAAATGTTGGAATCTCGAAGTCCTTCATTTCTATATTTTTCAATAACTCAACAACTCTTTAAATCTAGTGAATCCTTTGTTGGGATTAACACTCTAAAACATTCAAATTGCTAGACAAAGTAACTAGGCTTTGCAAGCACGACTGGAATTGCGGGTATCTGTTCTCATTTTCAAATTATCTAATCTTAAAATCATCTAATAACAGAGAGAAGTAATAAAAGAAATGACAAATGTAAAAGATCAAAATAATTATCTATAATTTTAGCAAAATCAGAGGATAAAATTGAATTGCATAATAGGATTACTTGAATGTGGGGGAAAAAAGATATTCCCTTCACTTTTTAATACCACTCATTAGATATTGATGTGTTGATAATTTTATGTGTGTTTTTTCTGTGAAAAATCGAACTTCTGATTGATTCGGAGAACAGAAAAAAAGCCAAAAGTAATTATTGGAATGTTCAATTATTTAATTCACTAGAATAAATTATTTTTTAGTATCATTGTATTGTTTAATTTTGAATTGTTTGCCAGATTATTGTTTTGTTTATTAATTTGTCTTATTTGCAGGAAATAAAAAGCAAATAGCAGATTAATAGCACCCTTGAAAACTTCTCTAAAAAAATGAATAATAACATGATATTTCTTACATTTTTAAGTGGTAAAAAATCCCTTTAGCATTATGGAATCAAATTATAAAAAAGGGAAATTAATCAATTATCAGCCAAAAATAAAAAGGGTTTTATTGAGTCTAAGATGGGATAAGATAGCATTGAATTGAGTTGCTGCTATTTTAAATTTGATTTGATGTATTTTGGGGAATTGGAAACTACTTTGTCCTTGTTTGTAAGTTAATTTGAGAATCGATGAATGTAGATAATTTAGATTCATCAGATAAATAGAGCTAAAGTAGATGTTCTGTAATCGATTGAATTTTCTCAAAATAAGCAAAAATATTTATCTTAAATGGTTAGTTTTACAAGTACAATCAATTAAAAACTCATATTATCTTTCATTGATGCGAGATGGAGTCTCTAGTCTCAGCCAAAGTAGAGTCAATATTGCTTAAGCAGTAATGGAAAATCGAAATATGATGATAATAAAAGCAATTAGAAAGTTTCAAATGTTACAAATTCATAGATAATACTCATTTCTTCAATTCATAGTATTTTTAATGTTAGCATAGTAGTTTCAAATAATTGAATTAGCTCTGACCTAGTGATCCAGTCTTTTCCAATCAAAGGTCTGCTTGCTCTTAGATAATAAATCCTTCATTAATATTTTAATGAGCAAAAAAAAAAGAAACAGTTTTTATTTTCAATTTTCTATTTTAGGTTCAATGATAATCTTTTATTAATGGCTATTTGCTACTGAGAATATTCTTTTATTAATTATTCATAAGTGATAATGAATTTGAGTGAGAAGTTATTCTTTATTGTTCTTTTCTTGCAATCATTTTTACTTTTTGATTGTCTGTTACAATTTAGCTTCAAATATTCATATTATCACCCTTCAAGAAATAATAATCTAAAATGCTAACTAATATCCTTGGAGCTTGCTTGTTTTTCAAAAAAATGATCTTTTGAAAATAATCAAATGGATAGGAATAAATCCGGAGAATTCTGATTAAATTGTATGTAAGGGAATTATTGGTTCAGTGGCAGATAAAAATTCAATATGATAACTAGCGTATGTTTACTTAAGATCTGCATAATATCAGCAAGTTGTTCACTGTTTAGTGCAATTAATTTAAAATAAAAGAGCTGATAATATGGTTGAATTGTTCTACGAATTCAGTAAATAGCAATAACTCATGAGGAAGTTAAAAATAGATTAGAAAGGCTAAGTAAAAAAAGAAAAAAAGAATAATTCTCTTTGAGTAAAGGAGATCTTCATCGTTTAGAGATGATAGAAGGCTTAAACTCAGACAAGAAGCTAGAGATATTAGATGGAACATAAGATAAATCAGTATTGTTCCATCTTAAGAAAAATCTAATGTAGGTTTAGCAAAGGAGAACTGGGTCAATATGGTTAAACAGCTCATTAATCTGGGGAAATAATCTGAAACATTTTTAGGCAAGCAATCGGGGAAAGGAAACAACCAAGAGTATCCTATTCAAAAGAGCATGATATTCAGCATCTTCCCTAAAATGAGACTTACATTTATGAGAAATCCCTCAAAATGAGCTCTCATTATCTCCAATCTTATCGAATTATACAATTCTCTTCATCATTTCCTTCCAATTAAATACTCATTAAATCATCTTTCACTCTCTTTTTCTTTCTTTCTCAGTTTCCATCCAGTCATGATATTACAACATCATTTCTTGATAGGATTACTTAAAAAAGAACAATTATTCTCACCCCACAGTATGTTCATTTCTTAGCAAATGTCATGTATTTGACTATTCTCTTGTGTTCATGATTGGCCTGGAAGGAGTAGATTCTTCAATATTAGACACTTTGGAAGATGGGAATTTCTTGAATAGAGAGTGTGATGATTACGTGATTTCTTGTTTAATACGACATAAAACATAGTAAATCAAAAATATCATGCAATATGATAATGATTGCTCTGATCTCATGATTATCAATGGTCAAAGCTGATCTCGTATCTCATCATCTTCCCCAAGATTAAAATACAAAGCGTCCTTTGGTATCTTTCCCCACTAAATTCAATTGGTTTAAAACAACCTTCCATTCTTTATTATTAATTTACTCAGAAAAACTAATAGAAACTGTAAAAACCAACAAAATATACTAATTAATTCACTTACATATCCTAAATAGAATACCAACTTCAAAACCATTACAACAATAGCTCTTAAGATAGATACCAATAGCTCTTTAGATAGATACTCAATCCAAATTTGGATAGTTCTAATCTGCCAATATTCTTTGTTACGAAAACAATAAGATTCCAGATAAATTACCTCTAGGAGGATACTTTGAAATATTTATCTTTTTCTGAAACTATTTTCTACAACATCAATGGTGGAGATCTTCTTGAATATCTATGACATCACCCGCTTGAATACCTTTGTAGGTTGCCTTGGTTTGGGACTCTACCACTCAGGTATTTAAATAGGTAGATCTGAGGAATACTGTTTTGGTGTGTAAAACGATGTTTGCTTTGGTGTCTGTTAGAACTCACCTAAAGATGGGATTGGTAACTATCGTTATAACAAAACCATTTTTATGGGTGTTTCCAGTTTGTCTAACGAGGAAATAGACGAGTTAATAAGTGATTTTGAAGTCGAATACACGGGTAGTTCTTATGATATTTTCAAGAGAAACAGCAATCATTTCAGTAACGAATTATGCATGAAGCTACTTGGGAAGACTATTCCGTCATTTGTTTTCAATGCAACAAACAGCCTCAAGCCACTTAGATTCTTAATTTCGAGAAGGACAATCAAGGGAGGATCGGAGTTAACAGATTCTAAAGCAAAAGATAGTCTGTATCTAGGAAAAAAAAGAATTGAAAACAAACGTACTCGAGACTTTGAAATGAGTCTTTTATCTTCAAGTTCACGCTCAAATTACGAATGAATTCAAGTTTATTCATTCTCTAAGCTTCATCAAACGATTCTTAAATAGCATACATCTTTTACTTCATCTCATCTTTTCTTCTTCTCAGACTCTCCCTACTTTAATACTCATCATAAAACAGACTTTAATTTGTCAATTCGTTCTAAATTTTTATGAAAAATACTATAAATTGCTTTCCTTTTTTGTTCTATTTACATAATATAAACATGCTTTTATTTCAGCATTATTATTAAGTTATGTTATCTTACATCAATATTTTACATTGTTTGATTTATCTTTATGGATATTCTCCAACATATTTTGTCTGGAAACAAATTTATTATGAAAATTCCATCAGAATTACCTTCTGGTTGCTTCTTTGGTGTGGTTAATAATGCCTTTTGAATAAAGATAAAAATAAGATGATTTTCGATTCGATCAAAAACTTGAATTTGAAAATTAAACATGCCAGAATAAGTTCATTCAATACAAAGAGATTTGGTGAGTACTTAAAATACATAGATTTGTAATGATATTCAAAGAGAATAATATTAAGTGATTAATTTGTGTTAATAAGAGTGAACTAACCAATAAAAAGGACTTATCATTTTTTAACTAGCAATTACAAGAATAATCAGAGAGAATGAGACAATAGGTTTATTCTAAAGTGTAAATACAAGAATTAAACCAATAATCAATTAGAAACGAAGTTCATAAAATGCGAGCTTTCTCTAAGTTTAGATTACATTCTAAATATCTTCAGGAATTGAAGATGCTTTTCCTATTAACTTCCCAATGTTTATTTCTTAAATTAATCTGCTTTTTGTTAATTAAATTGAATGCGATCCTATTTTGCTTTGAAAGATAATTGAAAATAAGATACCACAGAAGATATATTGCATTCCTTAATGATACCACGCCTCAAAAGCGCAACCACCTCTACAAGAAGAATGCTCGGGCACCCAAATAATTATGATATTTCTTAATATTCTTAAATTTTCGAGATTCCTATATCCATTTTCAGCTGCTCTTCCAAATAAAATGCAAATTACCCATCAACAACCTCCTCCTATCTTGAACCTTGCTCATGTCAAAAGGTCTCTATATCTCAAACAAACTCAACAACAACTACAACATCAGTAGCAGCAACAACATCACCCATAACTTCAAAGGCACTCGCTTCACCTAGCAATTCCAATCTCTTCTCAACCTATCTAATCCACTCACTCTCCATCAATCCGCTACAAAGAACCCGTCAGGTAGAACCTACCAATCTAACTCAACTCCCTCAACCAAGCTAGATTCTCTGCACTTGAACTCAACAACCATAAGTTCAATATCATCAAGAACACTTCTGCTTCTATCGATCTCAATGCTGTCTCCAATAACACCCATAATATCTTTAAACATAGATAAACTCCTGTAGCTGCTTCTTCATCTTCTTCCTTGGCGTTCTCATAACAAATCTAGAATATCTGCAAGAGCTTAGTTTCACTTCCAAAGAAAGAGGACATGCAAGCTGTGAGTAATAATAATAATGCTACCTCAATCAGCACGAGCAATAACAGATACAGTCATGGACGCTAAGGAATTAATTCACAGCATTAACTGCAAGAAATTAACTAAAGGGAAAGCAGTGTTACTGCTGCTGTTGTTGCTGTTCCTCCTTCTGTTGAGAACTACTTTAAAGCAACTAAAATAAGCAGTGCGGTATTCAAAGCAAACTAAAAATCATTAGAAGCGTAAGGCACAATCAAGATGCAACTGAAAGAAAAGACTAGGAAGATTCAAGTGAATTTACAGCAGAAACACTCACAAGAGAAAAACTAAGGAGCACATAGATCTACGTAATAGTAGTTGCAAGTACAAGTAGAAGAATCTAAATAACCATATCAGTAGTAGCCTTAGTTGGTTGGGAGAGGTAAGAGAGAGCTGTTGAAGAATTTGCATGCCTCCCGAGAGTTAAGGAAATCATCTGAAAGTCAAGAAAATGAAGGTAGCAATGATAATAGTCCAGAGTAGTCACTATTCTTTGGAATGAAAGATTCCATCACTGTCACCAAAAGCCATGATGATAATCACAACAATCCACAGCAACAACAACAAAAGGACTAGCAACGAGGTCGTAACAATGTCAGAAGAATCATTTATGGAGATTCTAGAGACTTATCGTAGGATAGTTTGATCGTGAATCAAAAAGAAAATAATAATAATAATTCATTGTCAATTTCTGTAGATCAAGTGATTAGGAATGAAGAATCAGAAGAAGGCACTGAGCACATACCATAGCTTTTCAGAAAGCTAGTTTCTCCTGTAGTAACAGGAGTAGACATTCATGGTGAGAATTAGAATAATACACAAGGTGCTGGAAGAGTTCTCACAAACAGTTTATTGTCAAGTATAAAAACACATAAAAATAGGACTTTCTTTCTCCAAAATTCTTCTAATCTTCCTCAATCTCCTTGTCCTTAACATAATCAGCTTTTCCCTCATAATACTATAATACCTCCATAATATTGCAGTTCTGTAGCTTTACAAGTAGCAATGATGTCTGTAAATACTCCTCTGAAAGGCAAAGGAAAAGCAAGCAGCATGGAATTTAAGAAAATATCAGAGACAAAGGAGCGCATTTAAAGGAAATTTCACTCAGACAACAAGAAAAAAGCACATAATGAATTCATACAAAGCTTTTTCCCTTCGTTATTTTCTCAAGAGAACAAGAAGAAGATGCCTTCGAAGTTCTTATGAAGAAAAGAAGTTTGAGAAGAATTTTAGGAAAGGATTATTGATTTTTTTACATTAGTTTTGAATGAGCATTTATTGTATTAGTTAAGTTATATTTTATTGTATTTTTTTGGGGAATTTTCATTAAAAAAAAATAAGCAAAAAGTACAAAGAGAGAGAGAGAGATCATATGTTATGTTCTATGCTTCTAAGTTTTAGATTTAGGTTATCTTTGAATCATTTCATCGATTTTAATTGCAATTTTTGTTAGGAGATGGCAGCTGTGTCTCTCCGAAAGCTAAAAGAGATTTCAATCTGCCATCTTGTTAAACCAAACATTTAACAGTTCTAACAAGCAAGAAGTCAATTTAAAGTGAAATTTCAATTTTTCAGGATTAATTGGGTTAAATTACAACAATGAATAAATACACAACATACTTTCTGCAAAATCACTATAATTATTTCATTAAATGACTTATTAAAATCCATAAATCATACATATTTCAACTATTCTCCGTTCCTGCAATTCCAGTAATAGATGGTACTCTTTCAGTTTTGAGCAGCGACATATTATCTCTATTTGAATGTTGTGTATTTTAAATGCTTGAATTTGTCAATTTCGTTCGCATTAACTCTATCGAATCTTCTAAAATCTAAGAATTCATCAATACAATTGTTTTTCAATAAAATATTCAAAGTAAAAAAATACCATCATTACCTAAGATAACTTATCTCTCTTGATGAGCTAACTCACTTCTAAAGGAGTCTTCATGTTCTACAACAATATATTTACAAATATGAATGCAAAATTTATATTCATAAATATCGAATATCTAAATATCACTTACAGCATTTAAAGCTAGAAGATTAGCTCCTTAGTTAATCAAGAACTTTATCACCTTCAAAGAGCACTTACGACAAGCAATATGAAGCAATGGGTCTCCTTCCTTTTATTAATAAATAGTCTTAACCCATAACCTCGTAATGAAACAACAACCCAACATCAACTAAATTAAGTGAACACCTTATTGATGGTATGAAGAAGCGAAGGGTTTTTCTACAATAGATATTAAATCTCAATGAAATCATTTTCTTCTACTCTTCTGCAAATTAGCTCCTGCTCTTCCGACACATTTTTATCTGAAAACCGTTGCTTCAAGTTGTCTAAGTAAGCCTTCTGCTATTGCTCTATCTTTTTGTTAAAAAAAGTAGAATTGAAAAATTGTTTTTTGGTAAATCAGGGAAAGATAATTAATTATCCACAAAGTTTCTATCAATTCTATGCTCTATTACTTCCTCATCTGTTTTGAAATCGGTCATGTTGTAGAATGCTTAAAGATCCTCTCCATCGGGTAATTTCTTTATCTTATCAATTTTGGTTTCTTATTTTATTGGTTCTCTACTTGATTTCACTGCTCCAATGTTTTATCTTTTCTTAGCCATATCGAAGCTTTTAGAATTATTCCTAGCAAACTACGATGGTTATTATGATAATTAAGGTATTTATGGTAACTTTAGTAACGAATCGTTAGCGCTAATGCTATTATTATCTTACAAAGTGTCCTTGCTGTTGTTATCTTTTATGCCTTTCAAGAAATTGATAATTTCTGGAGTCTACCCAGCTTATTAGAGATATCTATAAAACATGATATTTCTATCAACTTCAAGCTCTTTAAAGGAATAATGATCAACAGGTGGGACAATCAAATGGCTGTTTCGAATACTGAATTACTATTTCAGCTTCAGAATCAAACTTTCCTTTAAACTATCTTTGATTTTATCGATTTTCTCAGCATTCGTCACCTCCACGATATCTTCCTTGAATAGATCATAATTTTTCTTTTTACGAGCGTACATTTTGAGCACCTTCTTAGGCTTGAAAGGATCGAATAAATCACTTAAGATAAACTTTTTTTTCTTGAGATTAGTATTTTTGTTAGTGGGATTTTTATCTAAAGTATTTTTAGAAAGATTAGTAGTGCTTTGATGGTCTCTATCGAGTTCTTCTTCAACTTCACCTTCAAGAATCTCAGGCATTTTGATATCAGGTGATGCAGGTTTCTGGATGGCTACTGGTAACTCAGGTTTGTCTATTCAAGAAAGAAAGAAAGAAAGAATTTTAGAACATAAACTCTCTTTTTTAAACCCCTTATTATGAAAATGTTTGTATTGTTTCAAGAACTTACGTAATGTTTCCTTGAAGTAATCTTTGATTTTGTCTCTATCTTCTGGTGTCATTTAACATAGCGTGACGAAGTTCATCTTATGTAGCTTAGGGTTGAATTAGAAATCTTAATCGTTCAGAAGAGAATGAAGGGAGTCTTTTTCAACTTCTAAAATACGTTTTTCAGCCTTGAAATTGTTTGAAAAAACAGTATTAAAGTGAATATCTAAGAATCAGATGAAGGTTATTTACTTCCTTGTAGTCTAATCTTTTGGTAGAGAACGTTGAATGTTTGTCTGTTGGATTGAGTACATCATTTTTTAGGAGTTGTTACTTCACCATTGATTTGACTTACCTCTCAGATGACTTCATAATGATCGCATAATCAGTGAATTACATTATTGAATTCTTGACTTCCTAGATTGTTTAGAAATGGCAAAAAGAGTTGGAGAATCATTAATCAGAAGTTATTGGAAAACTTGTTAGAATATTTTTGAAGGTTAGCTCTGATTACCTTTTGGCATTCAACGTAGTTAGAAGGTAAACTAGGGTTAAGAGAGCTGAGGTTGAGTTTACCAAGACTAGCTGTGTTAGGATTATTAGTTAAAATGGAAGTATTATTCATCTAGAAGGAGTTAATATTTGCAGGATTAATAGAGTTATTATTGTTGCTGTTCATTATGCTATTGTTGATAATGTTATTGATGTTGTTCTCATGGAACGAAGTCCCACTTGCAGCTACACAAATCATCAAAACAAAAAAGAAAATAGTTAGAGATAAGACAATCAACAAATACTCAAAGATTTTCAGAATTCTTCTTCATTTTAATTTCTTTTTACACACATTGCATGACTGTTAAGGTAGAATTCTATTTGTTGCATCTGATTTAATGTCAGCGTAAGTAATCTTCTTTTTCGTGAAGTTATCTTGGAAAATAAAATTATCGAAAGCTTGCTCTTTTTTGAGTATTTCAGCCATGGATTGGTCTTAGTGCAGTGAAGAAGTACTACTCGTCGATGCGCAAAGTTTAGCTAAGGACTTAAGGTTAATCGTTGAGTTTGTTTAGGAATGATTCTACTGTATCCTTGGCAGTCTTGAAAGATTACCAATGCTACGAGAATCACTCATGAAGGTGATATGAATCTCTTGTTTTGAGGGGTTTCTTTTGCCTTTTGATTTTTCACAAGCTCTCAAGCAAATTACTAATTAAATTCACTACTGAGAACCAAAGTCTCTCTCTCTCTCTCCCAAAAAGTTACAGCCTGCTTTAAAAGTTAATTGACGACTTAATTAGTTATTTAATTGAAAAGAAACAAACAAAAACGTTTAATAATCCTTTATTTTAATAAAAAAAATTTAATTCCGAATTGGTTATTTTTGTCATTCATTGTTTGAAGAGACTTATCATGTATTATCCATAGGAAAAAGGGTGAAATCTAATTTTTTTGTTTTTTGTTTTGTGAGAATGTCAGCAAAAATAATAGAAAAATGTAATAAGACACTAAAGTAGTAGTTGTAGTAGTTGTAACAGCTAAGTCCGCTTAAAAAAGAAGGAATGGAAACTAGAATAGTTATTTTTTTAAATAGGCTCAGAAAGAGAAGTCATTCATTTTTATTTTTTAATGAAATTAGATTTTTAGAAATAACAGATCCATTTTCTCTTGATTAATTAAATAGTCAATTATTTTCTTTGCGCAAATGAACCTTGTTTTCAAGACTGATAAAACTACTAAAAAATAATTAATAATTTTGGAATGCTATTTTTATTGATCAAGAATATCAAAAAAAATAAAACTATCTTTATTACAAATGTTTCCTTTTTAATTGATATTCTAATCTATTAAATCACAAAAAAGAAATCTATTTTTTGGTAGTGTTGAAACAATTATTGACTTATCAGGAAAAGATCGTTTTATTAAAAAGATAGTTGTTTGTTGCTGCTGGGGAAAGAAGAAGGAGAGATTAAGGTTTTCATCAAAACATAAGCTTAGTAGAAGATGGAAAAATATCTTATCACTGAAAAATAAGGAGAGATTTTGAATGCTGATTAGAGTTTGGGAGATTTGAAAATAGTCCCTAGTTTGTGGAAAATACAAATTGATTGTATATGCATTTTTAGCTATTGGAGTACATTCAGTGATCACGAGACCTTATGAGATGGGGAGGGGGAAGCACCTTTCCTTTAGTCTATTTAACCCTATTGTGGGCTTCTCTTAAATGAAGAAGGGAATAGTAAGGATTAAGTTTAACATAAAAATCCCTTTGGAGTGTTCACACATTTAAAGGTGGTTACTGAAGATACCCCTCATCATTTCATTTGGAGGATATTTTGTATATTCTCAGAAGTAAGGACATGCTAATTTCAACTGTGGAGGGGAAGTCCCAATTCTTTGAAGATGCATAGTATCCCCAATTAGAATCTAAGAATTTTTAGAAGTAAATAGATGAAGAGCATTTCTTAAAAAAGAAATACTAAGCTGATCGAAGCTACTTTTCCGTTATAGATTGCGATTCATTCTGCAAAGATTCTCATAGATAATAGAAGCTTTTAGGGAAATGTGTTTAGTATTGATTGATGAATACGATAGTATTCTCATTTCTGCTGACTCCACTGATACCTTCCTCAGATTGCTAATGGATTAACTTAGCCAATGGCTAGCCTCCCCTCTACAAAAGAACTCAAGATGCTAAGAGTTTAAACTCTTAAAGAGGGGAACTATTAACAATCTCTGGATGATATTCTCTGGTAAATATATTAAATATTATATCAAAGGCTAGTTTGAAAATGATCTCCCAGATATAAACTAACCTACCTACCGAATCTGGCAAGCTCAACAGAATC
>Ga0302271_10001301_pt1 | contig 24181 bp, 15 predicted proteins | sample III_Bog_N1_1_FD_198767 | JGI IMG/M metagenome (GOLD analysis project Ga0302271, IMG submission 198767) | Peat permafrost microbial communities from Stordalen Mire near Abisko, Sweden - III_Bog_N1_1 | ecosystem: Environmental > Terrestrial > Soil > Wetlands > Peat | place: Sweden: Abisko... | reverse complement strand
GTTTACCTGCTGCTCCTCCGCTTACATCGGCAAAGTGCTTTTCATTTCGGGTTGCGTGGGGCAGGGAGAAAAAGATACTTCGGAGGAATGATAGTCCATCTCTGACGGAACCTGAATCGTGCATTCCCTTTATAAGAACATCCTCCATCGTATCATAGTGGGAATATATATGCCTTAATCCTTTTATAAAGTATTGACAATCTGTTGCATTAAAGGTCCTGTGGACAAATCCTGAAAATCTTTCCAATTCTTCTTCAGTGCCATTTTTAATGAAATCATATGGGGAATTATCCATCAATTTAAGCAACATATTACTGCTTCTCAGAATAAGATCTCTCCTGCCCCAGGCAATCGCGGCTGTCAAAAATCCGGATATCTCCCGGTCATGAGTTTCTTTAAAATTATGCGGGATGGAAATCGGATCGCAGTCGATGAAAGAAGGATTATTATACTGAAGATATTTTTCGTCAAGGAAAGACTTTATCTCAGATGCCGGAATTCCGTTATATGATTTCTTAAGACTCATTTACAATAAGTCCGTCTTTTATCTGAAGCACTCTGTCCGACATTGAAGCAAGCTGGCGATCATGGGTTACTATAATTATCGTTTGACCGAAAGTATCCCTGAGTTTAAAAAATAGCTTATGCAGTTCATTTTTATTTTCAGTATCAAGATTCCCCGAAGGCTCATCAGCAAGAATTACGGAAGGATTGTTAACCAGAGCCCGGGCAACTGCTACACGTTGTTGTTCACCTCCGCTAAGTTCTGAAGGTTTATGATCGAGTCGTTCAGCAAGGTTCAGAAATCCTAGCAACTCTGAGGCTCTTGCTTCAGCCTCTGATTTACTTTTACCGGCAATATACGCCGGTATACAAACATTCTCAAGGGCAGTGAATTCAGGCAGAAGCTGATGGAACTGGAAAACAAAACCTATATGGCTATTTCTGAATGATGCAAGTGCCCTGCCTTTAAGGCGGCTGATATCAGAATCGTTAAAGAAGACAGACCCGTCATCCGGACGATCGAGTGTTCCTATTATCTGTAATAGTGTTGTTTTTCCTGCTCCGCTGGCACCAACTATCGAAACCACTTCTTTATCCTGTATTCTTATATCAATTCCTTTCAGAACCTTCAGGTTTCCGTATGATTTGGTGATTCCGGTCGTACTGATCATATTATACTCTGATGGATGGTTTAATCACCTTAGTCCTTTACCTCTTTATAATATCCATCGGTCGGATCTTTTGTTTCTTCCTTAGGTGATTCTTTTTCCTCTTTGACTTCAGTAACATCCTTCTGAAGGTTTTCTTTTATCTCAGTGGCATCATTATGAATGCTTGCTGACATGTCATTCATGCTCTGACGAGCTTCAGATGTGATATCATTCATATCGTTCCTGATCGATGAAGAAACATCATTCATATCAGCCTTAAGCTTCTCAGAGTAACTTGTTACGTCAGTTTTAATAGAATCAGAAACGTCAGTCAGATCTCTGCGAAAATCACTTGTACTGGTCTCAATCTCTCTCCTTATCTCATCTGTGGCCTTCTTAAAATCACGCATTCCTTTTCCTACAGTTCTTGCTATATCAGGTAGTTTTTCTGCGCCAAAAAGAAGAAGTGCTACAATAATAATCACAAATATTTCCGGTCCGCTCATATCAATTCTTAATAAATGTTGCTCTCGTGTGAATTGGCAAAGTTAGAAAAGTTTAATGATATTACCATTGAATAAACTTCTATAATAACAAAATAGGGGCATGCAACTGCAAGTCCCTATTTTTCATTTTATGTTGTAATTAAATTACTTTTAAATCTATGCTTTTGCTTTGACTTTAGGATCTTCTGCGATAGCTGTTACGCTTTTTGGAGAAGTATCATACATAAGAGCTGTTGCTATGAAAACTGAGGAATAAACTCCTGTTCCGATCCCAACAAGAAGTGCAAACATAAATCCGCGGATCACTTCTCCACCGAAGATAAACATGGCAACGATTGTCAGAATTACAGCAAAGGTTGTATTGATTGTTCTGCTGAGGGTCGCATTAAGGGCCATATTAAGGACTTCCTTGAAAGGACGTTTCCTATACAGAGGCAAGTACTCCCTGACCCTGTCGAAGACGATTACAGTATCACTGACAGAGAACCCGATGACAGTCAGGATTGCCGCAATAAATGACTGGTCAATCTCCATTGAGAAAGGCATATGTCCCCAGAGGATAGAGTAGACTCCAAGTACAAGCAGCACATCATGGAAAAGTGATGCTACTGCCCCAAATCCATACTGCCAGTATTTATATCTCATGAAAATATACAAGAATATAAGAACAAGGGCGATTCCCACAGAGTAGAAAGCATTGATCTTAATATCAGCTGCGACAACTGGTCCGACAGTTTCTGAACTCCTACGGTATTTGCTCAGGAAAACCTCCTTGGTAACATCCGCAGGCAAGTAGCTCTTAAGTCCTTCATATAGTTTTGTATCAACGGCATCTTCAACGCCGGTTTCATTTATCCTGTACTTGGTGGTAATCTTAACCTGACTTTGATTCCCAAAGGTTACTACCTGAGGCAGATCACCAAATGCAACAGTCAGTTTTGAAGCAATCTCTTCTGTAGTTACAGGCTGATCAAATTTTATAACAAATGTCCGGCCTCCTGAGAAATCTATGCCCGGATTTAATCCTCTGACAAATAATGAAACAATACCTGTTAATATTATGGCACCTGAAATCATGTAGAAATATTTTCTGATACCGATAAAGTCAATTTTGGTATGCTTGAAAATGTCTGCCGTCAGTTTAATAGAAAAGTGCAGATTAACATTCCTTTTCAAAAGTGCCTCATACATAAGCCTTGTAAGGAATATTGACGCGAATACTGAAGTAGGTATACCAATAATAAGGGTAGTAGCAAAACTTTTAATAGGGCCGCTTCCAAATACATAGAGAACGATACCTGTAAGCAGGGTTGTTACCTTTGAGTCAATAATGGCAGGATAAGCACGTTTATACCCGTCATTTATGGCAAGTTTTATTCCTTTCCCGCCTCGCAGCTCCTCTCTTATTCGTTCAAAAATAAGAATGTTTGCGTCGACGTCCATCCCCATTGTAAGAACAATACCCGCTATACCTGGCAGTGACAAAACTGCATTCAACGACGCAAGTACCCCGAACAATAATATCAGGTTGGCAAAAAGTGCAATATCAGCTAGTGTTCCGGCGCTCTTGCTGTAGTAAAAGATCATGAATGCAAGAACAAGTGCAAATGCTACAAAAAATGAAATGAAACCTGAATTGATAGCTTCCTTTCCAAGTGTCGGTCCTACGATATTATCTGAAATAATATGTGCTGGTGCGGGTAACTTACCTGATTTCAGGATATTGGCAAGGTCATCCGCTTCTTCTATGGTGAAATCACCTGTAATTTCAGTACTTCCTGCATTGATCTCGTTCTGAACTCTCGGATATGACCGTACATAACCATCGAGAACAACAACAAGGCATCGCCCAATGTTTTCACGGGTCATTCTTGCCCATGTTTTTGAACCATCTGTATTCATTGACATATCAACCTTCACATCGCCGCTAACTCCTGTCGATGTTCTTGCAGATGTAATAACATCGCCTCCGAGAGGAGGACGTCCGTCGCGGGTGGTAATCTTAATCGCATGAAGTTCAAACATCGATTTAGTCGGATCCTGCTTATATGGGTTCTGACTCCATAACATCCTAAGATCACGAGGAAACAACGCCTTTATCTGATTCATCTTTAGAAGCGTGTTTACTTTTGCAGTGTCTTTTGAACTTGCAAGCCCGATCATACATGATGGTAAAGGTTGTCCTTCAGCAGTTACCCTTGGAATAAGAAGTCCAAACAACGGATTCTGCTGGGCAAAACCTTCCCTGGTAGTTGCGGCAGCAACTTTGGTGGTGTCCTTATTTATCAGGTCGAGAAGTGACTGGTCTTTTTTTGTAGTATCAGCTGCAGTAGTTGTTACTGCAGTACCAGAAGATTTATTTTCTGCTTTTATGGTATTAGCCTGAATTTCTTTGAGCAGGTTATTAGCCTGGGATAAATAACCTATTATCTCACTGTTCTCATACGTTTCCCAGAACTCCAGGTTTGCTGTTCCCTGAAGAAGTTCACGAACACGTTTTGGGTTATTCTGACCCGGAAGATCTATCTGAATCCGGCCTTTGGTAGAGAGCTGAGTTATATTCGGCTGAACAACACCAAAACGGTCAATACGAGTGCTGAGAATATTAAAAGCATTTTTTATTGCGCCGTCAACTTCGGTATTTAGAACCTTAAGCACCTCCTCATTAGTTGAATTAAAATTGATTTTCTCTTTCAATTCGACGGTTCCGAATACAGAGGCAAGCTTAGCGTTCGGGTCAATTTCCTGGAATGCTTTACCAAATAAAGTCAGGTAATCAGATTGACTCTGAGTCTGGAGCACTTTTGCACGTGCGAGAGCGGCATTAAAAGTTTTATCAGGATTATAATTTGAAAGTGCTTTCAGAATATCTTCAACTGATACTTCCATGGTAACGTTCATGCCTCCCTTAAGGTCGAGACCAAGGTTCAATTCTTTTTTCTGGCACTCTTTGAATGTACTTCCCAGGAAGCTCCATTTTTCCTTTGGCAACATTGACATGGAATCAAGGTACCTGGTTTCTTTATCCAGGTCTCCTTTTGAAAATGCTTTGGCTTCTTTCTTAACCTTATAAGTTGCACCGGTAAATGATAGCTGGTAAATTGATACCAACCCTAATGCAATTGCCAGAATGATGATTGCTGCTTTATTCTGCATTTGTCTATTCTTTTGGGATTATCTATGATTTTTTCGTTATTCTTCTTTGATTGAGGCGCAAAGATATTAATTTTTTGCAAAAACAATCAATAAATAATTGATGGAATTGGAGGAATAAGATTACATAGTCGCTACGCTCCCCGCAATGACATTTCGTTTGTTCTCAGGATGGGAGTTTGAGATTGCTTCGCTCCACTCGCAATTACTATGTAAGTATGTGAATTTTACTGCAGCAGCTTATCGTAATCTGTTTCGAGTGGTTTTTTGTTAATGAAGTCGAAGAGAGTGAGACTGCGGATATTATAGAAATAGTTCCAGTAATCCTGTAATGACTGCACATAAGCTCTCCTGTTCTGGTCTTTTCTGCTGTCAGCGTCATTCAGGTCAAGTACCGCTATTTTGCCAATGAGGAATCTTTGTTTAGTAACCTCATACCTTTTCATTGCCACAGTATCAGATTTTGCAGCAATTGCTACCTGGTTTTTCTGAAGGTTGAACTGTTCGACATCAAGGAATAAATTTTGCTGAAAGTCAGTCAGGGCCTGCTTAACCTGAACCTGGGTCAGCTCAAGGCTCGACTGAGCCATTTTGTAGTTCCCTCTGCCACGACCCCAGTCGAGGATTGGAAGCACAAAACCAATGTTTACGGTCTGGCTCTGGTTTGGATTCTGCAGAGCAGTCTGAAAATCTGGTCCTCTTTGGGATAATCCGAGAGAGGCATTCAGACTAGCATTTAATCCCATTGAAGCCCTCGCCTGTGCAACGCTGCTCTGGGCATTCAGAACATTTATCTGCTGATTCAGAAGATCAGGATTATTTCGCATAGCCAGATCGAGTACCTCTTTCATATCAACCTGAAGTTCAGGAACATTGTCGGGAAGAATTAGTTCTAACCTTACATTTTCATTATAACCCAGAAATGACCTGAGACGTATTTCTCTGTCGCGTAAATTCATATCTGCCTGTTTCCTGTCGGTCTCGGCATTCAGCCAAGATAGCTGCATCTGCAATAGTTCATCTTCAGCTATTGTACCTAACTGATACCTGCCCTTTGCTATTCTGTAGAGCGTATCTGCGTTTGAATAATTCATTTCGGAGATCTGCTTATTTATCTGAGCGAGGGCAAGCGAGAAGAAGTTCATAACAGCATTCTGATGAACAGTCTCAATATTCGCCAGGTATGTTTTCTTAGCAGCATCGTACTTCACCGGCTCGATCTTTTTTTGCCAGCGGAGAGTATTATACTGGCGAATTGGCTGTGTTATGTTTATGCTGACCGGGGTAACATTATACTGGCGCGGAAGAATAGCGGTGGAGCTAAAGTCATAAAGATGATTTAGAGCCGACTGAAGCGAAATTGAAGTTCCTGAAAAACCGATTGCCTGTGTTAATGAAAGGGTTCCACTGCTGCTAATAGTATTCTTTGGTACATAAGTATACTGGTCAGTATTAGAATCATACACCTTGTCAAATCCATCGCTATAACCCGGGAGTGACCCTCTCAGTGACAATGTCGGTCTGAACTGTGCCTGGTATGATCTGAACTGCCAGTAGCTGGAACGAAACCTGTGTTTTGCAATGAGTGCATTCGGAGACTGCTCTTCGGAAAGTTTAATAACTTCAGCCAGAGTAAGTTTTTTCAACTCCTGCGCTGCCATTTTCATAGGAGAAAAAAGAAGCACCAGTATAAGTGATAGTAAAAATAATCGCTTCATTATAAATGATTTATTCGTATCTTAATGATTCAATAGGATCTTTCTCAGATGCTCTCTTGGCGGGTGAATATCCAAAAATTACGCCAACAGCGGCTGATACCCCGAAAGCAATAAAGACCGAAAAAAATGAGACCACAGTCATAATTCCTGCTATCTGTTCGATCAGCTTTGCCATTATCACTCCGAAGAACACTCCGATAAAACCGCCTGACACGCTTATCAGAACAGCTTCTGCCAGAAACTGAACAACTATGTCCATCTTCTTGGCCCCAATAGCCATTCTGGTACCAATTTCTTTTATTCTCTCCATTACCGAAGCAAACATAATGTTCATAATACCTATTCCTCCCACAATAAGAGAAATGCTGGCAATCGCTCCAAGTACAATATTGAAAATATCTTTGGTCCTTTGCTGTTGCTTTAACAATAGTTCCGGAACAGTAATCTCAAAATCCTTTACACCTGTATGACGTCTGGAAAGCATCCGGCTAAGGATTTCCGTTGTTGGCTGTATCTGTTCTGTTTCACTTACCTGAACAACAATCCTGTCGAGCTGGTTATAATTTGTTTCCGTATCGCTTGAAGCATCAGAACTGCTTACAACAACACGTGACATTCCGCCTCCGCCTCCTCCGCTGAAAAACTGCAGCGATGTAGCCTCAGATGCCATTTTTGTATTAAGGAGTGCTCTGTTCTGATATCTTAATAACATTGTCTGGATCGGGATATAAATGTTGTCATTGTATACATTCACACCCTTTTCTTCAAATCCTGTAAGGCTTACATTGGTTTTCTGAAGGACACCGATAACCTTTAACCAGATGCCATTGAATTTTATATACTGTCCGAGCGGATCGATCTTACTAAAGAATTTTGATCTGATATTTGCGCCGATGATGCATACCTGTATCCCATTTTCTTCCTGAAAAGTATTAAAGAAAGCGCCTCCGACCAGCGGCAGGTTATAGAGGTAAAAATAATCATTCGATACACCTACTAGTTTGGCTGTATATTTAACTCCATTTAGCATGGCTGTCGAATTGAACGAGATCTCAGGGCTGATTCTCTTAACTGATGGCAGTGTTTGTTTAATTGCATCCACATCCAGAAGATTTAATCCACGAGAAAATTTCTTCTGCTGTTTTTCTCCTTCTGATGTGGAAGAAGATTTATCAGGAATGACAGGATTAATAAGGATATTGTTTACCCCTACCATCTTCATCTGTTCCATTATTTCCTGTTTTGCGCCTTTCCCGATAGCCAACATCGCAATAACAGCTGCAACGCCGAATATAATGCCGAGTGCGGTAAGCATTGATTTCAGCTTATTTGAAACAATTGATTCAACAGCAATTTCAATATCGTGGAAATACCGCAGTATAAATTTAAACATTTCAGTTACTGTTTAGTGAATTATTTTTTAATTCTAGTCTGGATCGGGGCCTGAGGATTCATATCTGCTCCCTGCTGCCCGGATTGCCTGCCATTTTTTCGTGCAGATGTATCGCTTACACCACCCTGCTGATTGTTGCGCATTCTCATAAACCTTTTCATTGCTGCAGTATCTCTGGGTGCTCCATTCTGACCTCCGCCCGGCTGATTGCTTCTCATGCCCTGAACACCATTCTGACCACCACCGGCCTGACCACCTTTCATGCTCTGAAATTTCTGCATCATTTCAGGTGTTATATTCATTCCAGGCCTGCCCTGCATACCCTGCATGCCTGGTCCTTCTTCTTTTTTAGCCTTTTCAGCTTCTGCCTGGAGCCTTGCCTCTTCGGCTTTTTTCGCCTTTTCACGTTCTTTAATAATAGTGACCAGTTCCTCCCCTACAAGTTTGAAATTATCAGGTTTTGCCGGTGTGCTCAGGTAAATCTGAGTTCCCGGTAGTAATCCCTTTTCAATGACAACATTGTTCTCATTAGATTCTCCAAGTACAACAACTTGTTTTGTACCATTCTTCAGATAAACAAACGGGATACTGTCAGTGCCTGCCTGAACACTTTCAAGCGGAACATAAGTTACATCGCTTATTGTTTTTGTTATAATCTTATTACCCGTCGTCATGGATGGCCTCAGTATCGGGTCGGACCCATCAACTTCTATAAGCACTTCGAATACCTTTGCATCGGCATTAGGCAATTGTTCCCCGATGTTGGCAACTGTTTTCACAGTTCCTGTATAAGATTTTTCAGGAAAAGCATCGACTATAACTTCAACGTGCTGGGCAGGCTTTACTTTGCTGACATCAATCTCATTAACATAAGTTTTTGACATCATGGATGACATGTCAGGAAGCGTGGCAACAACATTATCCCATGGATTAATAGAAGAACCAAGTTTTCTTTTTGCTCCCATCCTGTCTCTCTTATAAATGATCATGCCATCGGATGGCGCTTTTATAATGAACCTTGAAAGAACAGTCTGAAGATCTGAAACTCTTTGCTGCTGATCAGATAAATTGTTCTTGTTAGTCCTCATATCAGATATAGCTTTCTGAACCTGCAGTGAATATCCTTTTATTGACTGATCGAGTGAACGGTTAGCCTTATCCAGAGAAATCTCAGCCTGGCGAATAGTAGTAGGCGGTTCATATTTCGATTGTTGAAGCGTTATTCCGGCTTCCTCCACAGAAAATCTCAGGTTTTTGATATTATCTCTCAGGTTGCTTAAGGTAACTGCGGTATCAAGGATCTTCATTTCAAGATTTGTCTGAAAGGTCGTCAGCCTTTCTAGTTCGTCCTTAAGACTATTGTCAAAAGCTGTTCTGTCTAGAGTTGCTACATAATCATCTTTTTTAACTTCAGTCCCTTCAGCTACAATATCTGTTATTTTTATGTCCATTACTCTTATGCCTCTGCTCTGAGTAAAATCAGGCCCGAAAATATCTGTTGAATTTTTTGCCTGCAATTCTCCGGTAGTGGTAACAATAATATCAAACTGTCCCTTCTCTGCCCTGGCGAATAGATTTCCCACTTCTTTTTTGGAGGTAATCTTGCTGATAACAATCAATAAAATGATTGCAACAGACACAATAATACCAGTTATAATAAGTGTTCTTTTCATCTGAATATATAATATTTAGTAGATTCAAAAATCAGCTGCAAAAGTATTAAAAAGGGCATACCCTTTTTACACATTAACAATATTTAACATGAACAATTAACAGGTTCTCTGATATAAAGACATGCTTTGCTGCTTATTTATTCCGAAGATTATGACAAAACATTTTAAATTAGGATTTTTTAACAATTCCTATAACTGTCTCAGCCAGGTTCTCTGCCTCTTCAGTATTCCGGCCTTCTGCATATATACGCATAATTGGTTCTGTATTTGATTTCCTGATCTGAACCCAACCATTCTTATCTTCTATCCACAGACCATCCCTCTCATCTATCCTGTTCCCTTTAAAATAGTCTTTCACAGCATTTATGATCTTGCTGAATTCAACCTCAGGGTTGAGCGTAAGTTTTTTCTTGGCAATAATATATTCCGGATATGTTTTACGTAACGCAGAACATGACATTTTGCTTTTTGCAAGGTGTGAAAGGAAAAGGGCTATACCAACCAGGGCATCGCGGCCATAATGTAATTCGGGATAAATAACTCCACCATTACCTTCCCCCCCGATCACGGCATTTCTCAGTTTCATCTCCTCAACAACATTTACTTCACCTACAGATGCAGAGTAGTGACTGCAACCATGACTTTTTGTAATATCCTTCAATGCTTTTGTCGAAGACAGATTAGACACAGTGCTACCCGGTGTAGTCTTAAGTATATAATCAGATATTGATACAAGGGTGTATTCTTCTCCAAACATCTTTCCATCCTCACAAACGATAGCAAGACGATCGACGTCAGGGTCAACGACGAACCCAAGATCTGCTTTACCTTTAATTACAAACTCCGATATGGCTGTCAGATTTTCAGGTATTGGCTCAGGATTATGTGCAAAATTACCGTCAGGAACCGTATTCAACCCGATCACTTTTTTTACCCCGAGTGACTCGAGAAGAACTGGCAGAATTATGCCTCCTACTGAATTTATACAATCAATTGCTACTGTAAATCCGGCATTACTGATTGCTTTTACATCAACCTGCTTTAATGCAAGAACCATATCAATATGTTTCCTGTCCCATGAATCATCGTTTTCAAGAGAACCGGTAAAATCATTGGAAATAAAATTAAAATCTTCATTTGCAGCTAACTCCAGCACCTTCATACCATCATTTGATGATAAAAATTCACCTTTTTCGTTAAGGAGTTTAAGAGCATTCCATTCGGCAGGATTATGACTCGCAGTGATTATTATACCACCATCAGCATTTATTCCTGTGACTGCCATCTCAACAGTTGGCGTTGTAGCCATACCCAGGTCGACGACTCCTATACCAAGACTCCGTAATGTGGTAATTATTAAACTGTTTACCATACTACCTGATTTGCGAGCGTCACGTCCGACGATTACCTTCAAACCGCTCCTTTTATGTCTTAACTGTAGCCAGGTTCCGAATGCTGCTGAAAATTTTACTATATCGACAGGAGAGAGACTTTCTCCCGGTTTGCCACCTATTGTTCCGCGTATTCCGGATATAGATTTTATTAGTGCCATAATGTTAGTGTTTTAGGAATTACAAAGGTGCAAAAAAAACATCAAACCAAAATATCGCCAAATAATTGTACCTTTGCACCCTGATAATTAATTGATATGGAGAACAGAGAACCTGCTGGCAGGCCCGGGAAAAGATATGAGAGATCCGATACAGGCAATAAAAGGAGCAGCCGGCCCGGAGGAAAATCAGTTTCGAAAACCGGAAAACCGGCCCCAAAGGAAATTGAAAAAGAAATTGAATTAATCAGGCTTAACAGGTTCATTGCAAATAGCGGGGTATGTTCAAGAAGGGATGCCGATGAACATATAAAAAATGGTTTTATATCAGTTAATGGAAAAATTATTACGGACCTTGGCACAAAGGTGACCTACCAGGATGATGTAAAGTTTAAAACCAAACGGCTTTCTGCTGAAAAAAAGGTCTACATACTTATGAATAAACCGAAGGATTATGTTACTACGGTTGAAGATCCCCACGCGGAACATACGGTCCTGGAACTGATAGGTGATGACTGTCCACAGAGAGTTTATCCGGTAGGACGGCTTGATAAGGCAACAACCGGAGTGCTGCTGCTTACCAATGATGGTGACCTTGCAGGAAAACTCACCCATCCGAAGTTTAAAAGGAAAAAGATATATCATGTTTTTCTCGATCACGTGGTTACAAAAAATGATCTTTTTAAGCTGACTGAAGGCATCGAGCTCGATGGGATTACCGTTATTGCAGATGCTGTATCCTATGCCGATCCTGATGATAAAAGCCAGATCGGTATTGAACTTCATTCGGGCCAGAACAGAGTAGTCCGCAGAATGTTTGAAACTCTTGGCTATAAAGTAAAAAAGCTCGATCGTGTGTATTTTGCAGGGCTGACAAAGAAGAATGTCCAGAGAGGTAAATGGAGGTATCTGAATGATAAGGAGGTGAGTATGCTTAAGAGGGGTATATTTTAATCTTTAAAAATGAATCACAGATCAGGTTTTGTAAATATTCTGGGAAATCCGAATGTTGGGAAATCCACAATAATGAATGCCCTCGTAGGCGAAAAGCTATCTATTATAACTGCAAAGGCGCAAACTACACGCCACCGCATAATGGGAATAGTAAACGGAGAGGATTTTCAGATTGTTTATTCTGATACTCCCGGAATACTGAGGCCTCAGTACAAGCTTCAGGAAACGATGATGAATTTTGTTAATTCGGCACTCACCGATGCAGACACTATAGTATACGTATCAGATATTGAGGAAAAGAATGCATTCGAGGGGGAATATATCGACAAGATAAGGGAATCAGGAATACCTGTGATTATTGCCCTTAATAAAGTTGACCTGTCGAACCAGGAAGATCTTGAAAAAGTTGTTGCATCATGGCATGGAGCTTTTCCTGAATCACCTGTTATACCAATATCAGCGCTCAAAAAATTTAATCTCGACTCACTGCTAAATGCTGTTCTCGCAAAGCTTCCGGAGGGACCGGCTTTCTTCCCCAAGGATCAGCTGACAGATAAATATGAGAGGTTTTTTGCGTCAGAAATAATCCGTGAAAAGATCCTGGTCCATTACCAGAAAGAAATTCCTTACTCGGTTGAAATAGAGGTGGAAAGTTTTAAAGAAGAAAAAGCGATTATAAAGATAAGAGCGGTGATCCATGTTACGCGTGACAGCCAGAAAGGAATAATCATCGGCCATAAGGGATCAATGTTAAAGAGGGTGGGCACTGAAGCAAGGCGCGATATGGAAAGGTTTTTCAATAAAAAAGTCTTCCTTGAGCTCTATGTGAAAGTCACCAAGGACTGGAGAGATAAGCCTTTGGCTCTCAGACGATTTGGTTATCAATAGACAATAATTAAGAAGGATTTATGAGTAGAATAGTTGCAATAGTAGGCAGACCAAATGTTGGGAAATCGACACTTTTCAACAGGCTTACCGATACCAGGGAAGCGATAGTTGATGAAGTAAGCGGAGTTACCCGCGACCGCAACTATGGAGTGTCATTCTGGAATGGTGTTGATTTTTCAGTAATTGATACGGGAGGTTATGTACAGAATTCGGATGACATTTTCGAAGAAGAAATAAATAAACAGGTGCTGCTCGCAATCGAAGAGTCGGATCTTATTCTTTTTATGGTTGATGTTACCACCGGAATTCATGAGATGGATACGTCAGTTGCGGCTTTATTAAGGAGGGCAAAGAAAAAAGTCCTTGTAGTTGTGAATAAGGTTGACAATGGAGAAAGGCTGATTGAGGCTACTGAATTCTATAATCTTGGTCTTGGAGATTACTTCCCGCTGAGTTCAATGAACGGAAGCGGTACCGGTGAATTACTCGATGAGGTAGTAAAAAACCTTCCGGTTGAAGAGCCAGGCCAGGTTCCTGATTTGCCAAAAATTGCAATAGTAGGTCGTCCGAACGTTGGGAAATCATCACTGGTAAACTCGCTGCTTGGCGAAGAAAGAAATATTGTGACTCCTGTAGCCGGAACCACCCGCGATTCGATCTATACAAGGTATAATAAGTTTCAGCATGACTTTCTCCTTGTTGACACCGCAGGATTACGCAAAAAAGGTAAAGTCAGTGAGGATATAGAGTTCTATTCTGTCATGCGGGCTGTAAAGACCATTGAAAATTCCGATATATGCCTCCTTCTTATCGATGCAACAAGAGGAATTGAATCACAGGATCTCAACATCATGTCGCTTATCCAGAAGAATAATAAGGGGATGATTGTTCTTGTAAATAAATGGGATCTTATTCAAAAAGAAAACAATACAACTACTCTATTTGAAAATGACATAAAGGAAAAAACCGCTCCATTTACCGATTATCCGATACTTTTCATCTCTGCAATCAATAAACAGCGTATACATAAAGTTCTTGAACTGGTCGAACAGGTAAATCAGAACAGGAACAGGAAGATCAGCACATCTGAATTGAATGATGTCATGCTGCAGGTAATTAAAAACAATCCTCCTCCGGCGCTGAAAGGGAAGTATGTAAAGATCAAGTTTGTTACGCAGCTGCCTATCTATACTCCGGCATTTGCTTTCTTCTGCAACCTTCCGCAATATGTAAAAGATCCTTATAAAAGGTACCTTGAAAACAGGATGAGAGAAAAATTTGATTTTACCGGGGTACCGATTAGAATATTTTTCAGAAAAAAATGATCAAATTTGGTGTGGTTTTTGTTCCTTAACAATTATTGACTTAAAACCATGAAAACAACTAATTACCTGATATCGGCCGGCATCATTCTGATATGTCTCGGTTCCTGTCATAAGATAGAGAAACTCCCTGCCATCCCAAGTATTGAATATACAAGCTTCTCTATTTTTGATACTACAGACATCCTGGGTAATAAATCCAAAGGAGGAAGGCTTCGTTTTCGTTTCCAGGATGGAGACGGAGATCTTGGTCTGCCTGTTGTAACAGATAGCCTGGCAGATTCTACCAACCTGTTTTTTACTCTTTACAGGAAAATAAACGGAGTTATTACCCTTGCCCCTGCTAATGATCCTTTAAAGCCTTCTTCTTACAGAATACCATATATGTACCGGCAGGGACAAAATAAAATACTCAAAGGAACAATCTCAGTAACTTTTCTCTATCTATTTTATAATCAGGGAGATACTATCAGGTATGATTTCTATCTCAAAGACAGGGCACTGAATTCAAGCAATATTGCTTCCACCAATGATATTATAATCGCGGTAAATAATACTTATAAATAGCCTGCTAGACCTTCACTCCCATCAAAAGCACATCATCAACCTGGTCGTATGTTCCTTTCCAGTCGAAATAAAACTTCGACATAGCCTCTTTCTGTGTATCCATTGGGAGTCTCGATATTTGTTCTATCATCCTCTTCAACCGGGCAATCTTCAGCTTTTTACCGTCAGGACCGCCGAATTGGTCGGGCAGACCATCGGAAAACAGGTAAACAGTGTCTCCTTCCTTTAAATAATACTCCTGGTCGTCAAAAAACTTTTCAATCACCGATTCCCCGCCTACTGACGATCTGTTACCTTTGATATAGAATGGTTCTCCATCGAGTACCAGGATTACAGGCCTCATTGCCGATGCAAATCTTATATGCCTTGTCGATATACTGAATTCGCAGACAACCATATCCATCCCATCGTTAGAGACACCCAGTTCCACATTCTGATTCAAGGTTGAGAAAATCTGTTTATCAAGAAGGGTTAAAATTTCGGATGGTTTCGAAATCCTCTTCCTTGTTACAATATCCTGAAGAAGGGTGGAACCGATCATCGACATAAATGCGCCTGGCACACCATGCCCTGTAGAATCAGCACATACCAATACGAATTTGTCATCATCAAGCTTGTCGAACCAGTAAAAGTCACCACTGACGATATCCCTTGGATGAAACAGTATAAATGCATCCTTAAATGTGTCTTTCAGTTTTGAGATATCCGGAAGAATGCTTGTCTGAATTCGCTTTGCATAATTTATACTATCAGTAATCTCAATATTCTGAAGTTCGATTTCTCCTTTCTGCTTCATCACAACACTGGTTCTTGCATCAAGCTCTTTTTCAAGATATTCCTGAATTTTCTTTTGAACTTTATCCCTTTCACGAATTACCAGAATTACGATCAGTGTTATCAAAGCTAACGACAGCAGTATAAACCACCAGGTTCTGTAGAAAGGCTTCTTTATCAGGATACTGAATGAAACCGGAGCTCTCTGTGACATGCCATCCTGGTTAACTGCTATAAGGCTGAACTTGTATTTTCCTTCCCCAAGACTATAAAGCTGTTCCCTTGAAGTAGTCATTTTGCTCCAGTCAAGGTCAAAGTTTTCAAGAAGAGTGCTGTAATAAACTTTCTCAGGAGATCTGAAGCTGATTGCAGAATAATATACTTTGACCTTATATTTCATATAGGGTAGTACAAATGACCTTTGATAAGGATACCTTACATCATTTATCTCAATCATGTTTATGTTGCTGAAAGGAGCTATTGCAGTTTTATTTTCATTTAACAAATCATATATAATCAAACCTTCTGTGGTTCCGATAAAGATTTTTTTATCAGGCGATTCAAACATCCCGCAAGGGTTACATATTCCGACTTTAGCGAAATCAGTGCCAAAAACACTTACATTGCCTGAAACGGAATTAAACTTCGAAATTGCTTTACCATGGCCTACCCAAATGTTATTTTCATCATCAGCCAGTATGCTGTAACAATAGTTTGACATTAGATCATTCGATCTGTTAACTGATACAATCGAATCTTCTGAAAACCTGAAAATTCCATTACCATCGGTAGCCGCCCAGATATTTCTGCCGGTTGTTTGAGCAAAACTGTTTATTTTATTCCTTGTGTTTCCCGTCATTGAGTATTTACTGCTTCCAACATGAAAGGAGGAATCGATATAATAGAGTTTATCACTCTCGGTGCCAACATAAGCTATCCCTTTTCCGTTAAGCAATATTTTATTTATACTGTTATGAGGCAAACCATTATTTATATCAAAAGTCCTGATAACTTTTCCGGCAAGGTCAAGAAGAATGACGCCGTTTGTCGTAGCAAGCCAGATATTCTTATTATCCATCTCGATATCTTTAATATCATCGGCTCCGGTGTCACCCGACCTGTAAATACGTTTCACTGAGCCCTTTTTGTTTCTGACAAATAATCCTTCACCTCCGGTTCCTATCCATAAATTACTTTCATTATCGAGAAAATAGGACTTAATTTCTGAATTCCCGGTTTGCTTTTTCAAATCCGTGTAGGAAGTAGATTTACCTGTTGACGGATCAAATATATGATACCCTCCGGGTGTCCCGAGTAGATATTTGTTTTCAAAATTTTTAACGTAAAGGATATTATTTTCCTCTGAGCTCTTTCCAGGTGAATAATAGCTTATTGAAGAAGAAGTAAGCATTGAAATACCCTCACCGTATAATCCAAACCAGTAATTACCTTCAATATCCTGAAAAACCAGTCTGACATCATTTCCCGGGAGCCCGGAATTAAGATTATAGAAATTCTCAGAGTTAACTGTAGTGAAATTATCTGCCAGTGAAAAACGGATAACTCCCGATCCGGTAGTTGCGACCCAGAACGAGCCTTGTGAATCTTCAGTGATTGACTGAATATTTAATGAATTCAATTCAGGATGTTCTGCAAATCGATTAAGCTCTTCACCTTTATCCGATATATTCAAACGAAACAAGCCATTATCTGATGTTCCAAGTATGAACTCCGACCCGTCTCCGGTTTTATGGATCGATGTTACATGAGAGTCAAACCCCTCAATAACTTTTTTAACGGAAACTGAATCCTTCCCAATGCTGCAAACAAGCAGGTTCTCTTCGGTACCGATAAGGATATTCCCCGAATTTGTGAAGGATGCTGAATACAGCACAGGTTCAACTGACAGCGGATACTGATGAATCTCGGTTGGTTTGACAGGATTAACAGAGAAAACCGATTTAGCCTGAGGGATTATGTAAATTAATCCATCGGGTCCTTCAATCAGTTCGGAAATTCTTTTATTATTCGGGATAGGCACCTGAATAAGCTTACTTTCCTTTGAATAAAAAAGAGATCCATCGCTAAAGCCATACCATATTGTTCCGTTTTTATCTTTTAAACTCTTTGAAGGATACCTGCCAGAGACAGAATCCGGATATTGTACAGAAAAAAAATTATATCCGTCAAACCGGAAAATGCCGCTTGTAGTCCCGATCCACAGAAACCCGTCACCTGACTGTGAAATGTTATAGACGTATCCGTCAGGGATATCCCGTTCAGTGCCATAATTCCTGAAGCTATAAGTTTGTCCGCTTAATAAGGAGGTACCCAGAAAAAGTAAACCTGCTATATTGATTAATATTTTAGAATTGATAATAAATTTCATATCAGCTTATTTCTTAGGCTTCTTGACTTGCTGAACATTGATCTTAGGCTGGTACACCGGAACACCGCCGATGGGGGAACTGAAGAACTTTAATGCGTCTCCCCGCTGGTTTTCAAGTTTAATTACCACATTATTATTTTTAACCAGCTCGTCCTGTCGCTTATGAAACTGAAAATCAAGCGAACTGCCTATTTCCTGAGGTTCAATGGAGATATTTGAGATGACCTCGTCATCCTCATTAGAGACCGGAACATTAATACCCTGCTTGTATCTTGATACGACAAGAATATTACCATCATTATCCCAATCAAAGTTTTTCTCTTTAATAGAAACAATTCCCGTGTCAATGTACGGATAGATATGTGCCACACTTTTAAAATCATTCCACATCCTGAAGTGATAGGCATATGTAAATGCATTTGCACCCTCAATAGGAACATTATTGTCGGGATCGCTGCTCAGGAAATACTTATACAGATTACCGTCATCACCACTTATGCCTTCGCATACCATTTTGAACATATAACTGTTCCACTTTGCATTAAAATCACCTTCGGAGGGATTAAACGGACCAAAAGAGTAATACTTGTTATCGTATTTCGCTTCATTCCCAAATATTTTGGAACCCAACATTGTCCCAGATTTATAGTTAAGTCCTTTATATATTCCTCTGGACTCCTCATTAACATCAGGATCTACTCCTTTGCCACCGTAAACAGAAAACTTGGTTTTTGTATCGAACTCACCCTGAATTTCATCCCATTCTCCTCCACAATCCGGATCAAACACTCTGATATATACCGGTTTGGTGTAGTCCTTTGGTATACTGAAGAAAAATACCTGATAAAAATCATTATCGCCCCACGATGTCTTTCCATCTTTACCAAAGGTTACAAGGAAGGGAATATTTTCATCCTTCCCTGGGACAGGCTGGGCTGATAACCTCGAAAAAATCGGAAATCCTGATAAACAGAGGATGAGGATAATTTTATATACTTGGTTTTTCAATTTCATTAAATTCAAAATTAGTAATTTCAACATCACTGCTTCCTGAACACAATTATATTTTTTGAAACACAAGCCTCCTTCGGTCCCGAGCCTGCAGATGGCGGAGTTGAAATAATCAGCTGGATATTGTAAATACCGGGTCTTAGATAACTCTTTTGTATTTCTTTCCCAACTCCGATTGTTTCATCCCCAAAATTCCAGTAATACTGAGATATATTCCATCCCGGAAGATTCGTACTGTCAGCATTCAATGAAATTCTTTGACTTACCTCTACTCTGTCAGGAGCTGAGATGTAGGGCTGCTCAATTTCAGTTACCACTACAGTTTCAGACTTTTCATTATAGGTAACCTCTTTGGTGACCAGGTTAACAACATCAAGCTGAACAGTATAGGTGCCGGGATTATCATAACAATGTTCAACCACCGGACCCGTAGCATTATTACCATCTCCGAATTTCCACTCATAACGAAACGGCATGGTATCATATTTTACAGCATTCTCCTCAATAAACCGGTAACAGTAATTGTTTTCCTGAATCGAGTCACATTTGGCTTTCCTAATTATATTCGATACAAATTCATAAATATCATCTTCATTTCCGCGATTCGATGAAAAATACCCTTTCTGAAGGTTTTCCTCTGCGACAAAAGCAAAATCATCGGCAGTCGAATTAATTGGCTCGGGAAGAAGAAATGGATCATCCCATGCTCCCCCGGTGAGAGTAGTAAAGTATACATCAAGCTTACCTATTCCACCTGGCCTGTTTGACGTAAAATACAATTTCCCCGAAGGATGCATATAGGGATAGTTCTCAGATTCCGGTGAATTTACTTTTGGGCCAAGATTAACCGGTGTTGTCCAGCTGCCGTTTACCATCTCACAAAAATAAAGATCAGATCCACCCTGTCCACCTGGCATATCAGACGCAAAAAACAGGTACTTTCCATCCTTGCTGATTGAAGGCTGGCCTAAATCAAAAGCAGGATCGTTATACTTAAACGGACGTATTGATATCAGATCAGTTCCTGTAAGATCAGCTATAAATATACCGCTATGGTTCCTGAAATTTTTATTTTCAGCTATTTTCCCAGTCTCAACTTCACTTGTGAAATACACTGTTTTTCCATCGGGTGCAATACAAAACGGACCATTATTAAACTTATTACTTCTTTCGGACTTTAAGACTCTTGGTTTTCTATAAACAGATGTATCTCTTTTCTCTGCTATATAGATATTATAGAGACGTTTACCATTGTAACCGGTAACATCCTCAATTCCGCTAAATCGCCTGTCGGAGCAGAATATTATTCCGTCTTTTACAATAACAGGGTTAATATTGCTGAAACCATTAATATTAAACGGCATTCGTTTTATAGAATAAACTGAAGGCTGCTGGGCTACAATCTGAACCGTAACCAGAGGTATAAACAATGTCAGCAAGAGGATATAATAAATTCTTTTTGCCATAAAACTAGAAGTACCTTGGGTTAGCTGAACTTACTTTATATCCGAATTCATATCTCATAATAAACTCACTTGATCCTTTTGAATAAGAACTCATTCTGCCTGCAGCATAATCATAGGAAAACCCGAACATAAACTGCGGATTAATCTGAACCTGAAGAATCCCAACCATGACCTGCTCCGAGGTCCTGTATGAACCTCCCAGCCAGACAAGATCACCAATAATAAAATTGCCATTTATATCAAACTGTGTCAGTTTCTTTGTTTTATCAAAGGAGTAATCGATGAGAACGGAAGGTTTAAATTTAACTGCTGGAGAAAAAGTTATCAGGCCTCCTGCAGAGAAGATTACATCATAGGTGCTGAAGCTCTGATAAGCCTCAACAGACCCTGTTGAACTGTTTTTCCTGTAGCTGAGGAATGAAGGAATGGAAGCGCCGGCAAATAGCTTATCATTGAAGTAATAAACACCGGCACCGATATTAGGGAGCATATATGGCTTATCATTTGAAATAAATACCGGATCATCCTTTGTGGTAGTCAGAATGCCGGTATAATCGGTATTGGACCTGTCAAATCCTGCACGTAACCCGAGTGAGATTCTTCCTGTCCGGAGTTTAATATGGTAAGCATAGCTGCCGTAAATACTCTGCGATTTGGTAAAGCCAAACTTCATGAACTGAGCCATCAGCCCCAGGCCAACCTTATCGTTCTTCATAGGTGCATTAAGCGATACAGACTGAAAAACAGGAGCGTCGGGTATTCCCATCCATTGCAGCCTGTATGATAAAAATCCGCTTAGCGATCCCCTGCTGCCAGCGTATGCCGGGTTGATTAATAATCCGTTCTGCAGGTACTGGCTATATACAGGATATCCCAGGCTTATCTTCGTCGATTCAGTAGTAGCCTGCCCGGAAACAATGGTATAAAAAGACATGGAAAATACAAAGAGTAATCCTATTATCTTACTCATCCCTCTGAGGTTGTTATATTTCTTTAATAAAAACCCTCTCATCAATATCTTTTAAGAATAATAAAACCGCTTTTCCGAGGAAGTACTTTCCCTGTACTTTTCGAAGTCATTTTCACCAGGTAGTAATATGTTCCCTGAGCAAGTTCAACGCCATTGTTATTTTTCCCATCCCAATCCTTCCATTCCTGATTTCTGTTCGAAAAAGAATATACTTCTGTGCCGGCACTGTTTACGACTGTCATATCAACGAAATAATCAGTCGCATTCAATCCCTCAATATTGAATGTTTCATTTATACCATCGCTGTTTGGAGAAAAGCCTTGCGGGTAGAAATCTTTCAGAAGCTCAATGTTTACTGAATCCATGAGGCTGCAGGGGCCTCTTGAAACAGTCCATAAAAATGAATTTTTTCCCTGGCTCAGATTCCTGACAATAGTTTGAAAGCTTGCAGGATCATCGGTCTGTCCTGACCCATTGTCAAGAGTACTCCACGCTCCGGTTTCTATAGACAGAGGTTTAAGAGCTTCCATATGATATATTTTCCCGATTGAATAAATTGTGGTATCGGGGCCGGCATAAGGGGCTACTGGGAGAGGATTAATATTTATTCTTACAGTATTAGAAGTTTCAACTCCGCAATCATTTTTCCCTGAATACACAATTCTCTTATACTTTGTCTCAGTTGTAAGTGCAGGTGGTTTATAACCGGCTGAATCACAATGAACTAAGCCAGAAATGTTTTGCCAGGTATGTGAAGTTGTGCTGTCCTGCCATGTAAACTTATAAGTTCCATCTCCTCCTGAAAGGGAAGGAGCGCCTTTAATCTGGGATGGCCTGGTTCCGAAACATATTGCCTGACTGGCTGAGATATTTACATTCTGCATTTTTGGAAGCACAATAACCTTAATGTAATTACTTTGATAAATTGACCTGGGTACTGTTAAAGGTGAACCAACATCCCTCCTGAACCAGGTTGTGATATTAAGATTCCCGGGGAAAAATGAGATCCTACTACTATCGGAAACCAATATCCAGTCCTTAAGCAAGTTACTACCTGTAAGCGATTTATACCATTTAAATGAATAATCGCCAGGGACACCGCTGCCACCTGTTGGGACAGAACCCTGCAATTTGGATGAAATCTGCGCTTCGTATATAATATCCAATGAAGAATTTGCCAGTGATATTGAATTTATAATGGGTTTATCAACTATTATTTTAACAGAGTTACTGGTACTGGCACAAACAGAGGAATTGACTAATCGTCTGAATGACAATGTTCGGATCAGATTCGGAGGCTGATACTGAGCGCTTGAGATTCCATTCGAGCCAAGTGGAGCAGTTGGGAAAGTTACTGTATCCCTGACCCAGCGATATGAGTATTTTACACCGTCACCTCCATTTGGAATTCCTGACAATTCTATAAGTTTTTGAGGAATACTGTCATACCCGATAGTCTGATCTGACTTAATTGCATTATTAGTAATTACTGGCCAGACTTTTCTTACAGCCACCGGATTAGTAATATCAGTACATGCGTTCAATTCACCTGAGTATACTGTCCTTCGGTAAAAGTGATCTCCGACTGGCAAATTTACTGATAAGTCAGGGTCAAAATCCTGGGTAGTCACACCGACAGCCGACCAGGGTCCGGAAGTACCTGTTGTGCTTGTCTCCCATTTAAACCTGTAATCCGTTGATAGTCCCCCTGTAAGACCGGGGATCATATTCAGGTTTGTATTTCCTCCAAAACAAATTGTATCATTCAGCTTAGAAAATGCATTGTTCTGAAGTTTTGGAAGAACGGTAATTTTTGCGATTGAAGCCGGTCCTTTGTCAATGCAGCTTCCTGAGATAACTGTTCTTCTGTACCAAGTATCTACGGTCAAAACCCCTGCCGGAGCAGGATCAAATTCTTTAGCTGTAGCAGCTGTCAGTTGTAATCCCCAATGGCCACCTATTATACTGTCCTGCCAGATATATTTAAGATATTTATTGGTTGGTACGATAAGATCCGGGATTCCTTGTGTGAGCAGCAGAGGATCACCATGATAGCATATTGTATCAGGGTTGGAAATTATATGATTATTCCTAATGAAAGGATGAACAATAATTTGTACAGATTTACTGATGTCAGTAAGAGCAGTCGGGGAAGAGTCTGTAATAATTCTCCTGAACCAGACAGTCTGAGTTTCCGGAAGGTCTTTTGAAGGGCTATAATTGGTTGGATCAGGATCATTTGTCAATATGATGGGAGCTGTAAATAGAGCATCATAGCTCTTTTCCCACACATAAGTATATGGACCAATGCCGCCTACAGGAATAGTTCCTGTTATTTTTGGTGGCTTTCCGGGAACAGAACAGACAGAATCAATCTGGTTGACTGAAACAGACGAACGGATCGAGTTAAATAAAAACCCATTAAGGATTGCTTTAAATCCGGATGGTTTGGTTACCCCTGTTTCACCTGGCAAAGCAGGATTACTTGGCTGATTTGAAAAATTTCCGGGATTTCCTCCATCATTGGTAATCAGAACATTCGCTGTCGGATTGGTATTGACATAAACGAGTCCGCCGCCGCCACCACCACCTTCACCGAAACTACCAGGATTATCACCACCGTTGCCTCCTGTTACAGACAAAGTTAAATTAGTTGAGCCATAGCTTGTTAACGAAAGAGCAATTGATCCTCCT
>Ga0302271_10001300_pt1 | contig 24189 bp, 6 predicted proteins | sample III_Bog_N1_1_FD_198767 | JGI IMG/M metagenome (GOLD analysis project Ga0302271, IMG submission 198767) | Peat permafrost microbial communities from Stordalen Mire near Abisko, Sweden - III_Bog_N1_1 | ecosystem: Environmental > Terrestrial > Soil > Wetlands > Peat | place: Sweden: Abisko... | reverse complement strand
CCAATATGAGGAGTGCTTTTTCTCGGATGGAATTATTGACAAATGTGAGGTATGCAAGAATGGGTTTGTTCTCGATGAAGATAGTGAGTTATGTGTGAGCTTGATTCAGTTTGATTTCGAAGCGGGAGCGTGTACTAATCGATTCTTTTACAGATAATAGCAACAAACCAATGCAAACGAAACAACAAGGTATCTGTGCGTAAAATATTCGTTCTTGAATTTTAAATAGTGTTTTCGATTTCATCCTGAGGAAAATGAATGTCTTGAATGCTAATCTGGGTACTTTCTATTGAACAATCAATGCCATGAGGCTAATCAATGCATTTAGACCAATGGCATAGATGATTTTTGCTATTTAGCATAATCATTTTACGCTTACATAGATGAATTCGGGAAGGTCATCGAGATTGAAGACTAAAATTGCTTGACGAATAAGATAGAGTATGCGTGTTCAACATGTGCCCTTGATGAGCTCAATGTCGGAGTGTATCTTAATGATAACATTACTTGTATTTCTTTTCAAATCATTGATAGGAAGTATTTAGATTTTTGCTATTAGGTTAGATAATAAAATGGGAAATATGTCTGTGATCTATGCGGTTCGACGTTTTATCCAGATTCTAATGGGATATGCTAAGAAGTAAGTGACCAAAATTGTGAAGTTAGTGGTGGAAGGCTGAATCAATGCAGATTGTGTAATAAATTCTATGTTCTAAGTGAAACGGGGATTTGCATAACAGGGGAAGTGCAGACACCAGTACCGTTTTGCAAGACAATGGAAGGAAATCGCTGTAGAGTTTGCAAAAATGGATATTATTTAAATAATCTATTCTGCTAGGCGATTTCCATCCCTAATTGTAAATTAGCAAATGGAATAATTGATAGTTGCATAGAATGCGTGGATGGGTATGTAATGATCAAGAGTTCATTATAAGTTCAGTGCTTTGAAAAGTAATGCGAGAAGAATGAGAGGGGAATAACATGTAGGCCTTGCAAGCAAGGTTACTTTTTGAGAGAGATCCAAGAATTTATGAAGGATAAGGTAAATGAGATGTTATATGGGTGTTGATATTAGGGATGGATGTTGATTTGTTTGTGACTTTGGATAGATTTATGCATGTGTAAGGCAATCGATTCTCCACTGTGAAATAAAGGATGGCTATAAGCAATCTTGCTTGAAATGCAGTCCTGGATATTTTCGAAGTTTCAAGTATTTTAATTATTCTGAAGAGGTTGTCTGCAGGCCAATAGGGATAGATAACTGCTTAGATGCTGGATTCGATGGTAGGGATTGTAAATAATGCTAAGAAGGCTACAGTTTGTTGCAGAGTGGCTAGTGTTTTAAGTAAGAATTTTGCAGCAAATTCAAGGAAGGGATTTGCAGTGAATGTGAAGATAAATATTATTATCATAATAGAATATGCAAGCGAATCGAGAATTGTGAGAGATAGCATCACAAGACATGCGATTAGTGCTTGCCTGGATATTGGAGGAAGAAAAGAAATGAAAAAGATTACCGTTCTAGAAACGAAAATGAAGAAAATTTTTCTAGAATAAGTATTTAGATCAAGAAGGTTCCTAGAAGAAGTGTGGGATTGATTGCAGAGGAGGAAATAGATAGCATTGATGGGTGTTTTCGTATCCTTCATTGCAGCGTGAGTAATGGAAACAGCTAGACTTGTAAGAAATGTGATCTTGGATATAGCTTAATTCAAGGGATTTGTGTGAAAGAGGATAGCAATTCACTGGAGAATAAGATTTGCAGGAGGTTTGCTATGAGCAAAGATGGAAATTAGATAGTATGTGTGGAATGCTAGAGTCTCTTTTATTTGGATTAAAATGCATGTAAATCTCTAGGTAGTTCTCCTCCCTGTGTGCTGAGTGATGGTATTCATAGGAATTGCTTAAAATGCTCGTATTTTGGTTGGATTTTGAATATTGTTAGAGGAGAATGTGAGCTCATCGCAAATTGTGAGATCTCTAATGGAATTAATTGGTGTGTTAAGTGTGGGAAAGATTATGTTGTGGATGATTCTGGGGTTGTTTGTGAGAGATTGGAGGTCAATATTGAAAACTGTGAAATCTACTCTTATTAGAGAGTTGATCGCCTCCCAGCTATTTTCAGTAATTCTATCACAATCGAAACGAATAAAGCACTAGAGTTTAAAACCATCAATAGCTATCTAGTTTCTAAAGATCAAATGAGTAATTAAGATTTAACTTTGGAAGCCTAAGCTCGTGTAGGATGTGTAACATGCAAGATGCCTTATTTCCTAAGGAACTTTCAGGAATGTATTTCAGTGGATAATAACCAGATAATTGAAGGAAACTGCTAGAGATTTGATGATTCGCTTCAAATGTGCACTGCTTGTGTGGATGGTTTTTTCCCAAGACAAAAGGGTTCGTTCATTTCAACTGAAATCGTATGCAGTAAACTGCACTGGCATATTAAACTAAGGAATTTAGGGTGCACAATGTTCAATACAATCTTGGAATGTTGGCAGTGTTTAGATGCCTTCTACTTAGACAGTAATGGATTCTGCTAGCCAAGGCGTGTGTTATTGTAAAAATGCAGAGTTTTTAATCCACGAAAAGATGAATGCGTTGAATGTAACAGTGGATATAAATTGATAGAGATAGAGAGCGAGAAAGCAAGTAAAATGGGTATTTGCTTAAATTTAGAACCTCATGAATAGGTAGAAAACTGCGCAGAGTATCTCCCAAACACAAATAAATGCATAAAATGCAAGAAATTGTTGAAGGAAAAGAATGTGTTGGAGTATGTTTTGAACTAAGATTTGAATGTCTGCGAGGATGTATTGGGAATGATGTGCAGAGAGATAGATTACACAACTAAAGCTTGCATCGAAAAGTACATCGAGCACTGTGAGGAATACGAAAGAGATTCTGGAGGATCTACTGATGGTTCAGGCTGTGCAAAGTGCTCAAATGGATACTTCTTAGTGCAGGAAGGAAGGGAATGCTTGTAGCATGATTAGGTGGATAATTGCTTGGTTTACAGCAGAATACAGCGGAATGTATGCGAGGTCTGTGAGCCTAGGTATTATTTGGACAAGGTTGCTATAAAATGTATACGAAATTCTCATGGAAAATGCGCAATATCAATGAAAGACCAAGATTTATGCGAAACGTGCGAGAACGAGTAAGGAAGAATTCATTGAAAATATTCCTACAAATAACATACTATTTTGGATGAATATTAATAGTTTTCTTCATTTTATTTTTTTCATAATAGTTTTACTAGGGACAATATAAGTAAAGAATGCATGAAATCTGTCATTCCTAATTGTAAAACCGCTATTGTCTCTGAGAATGGGGAGTAAACATGCTTGGAATGCCACAATAATTTTCAAGTAATCGATAGCGGGAAGCACTGCTCGCTTAATTTATTTGATTTCAATTGCAAAACTTTCGGGAATTCAAAGGGAAAATGTTATGAATGTAATACTGGATATTTACTAAATCACAAAGGACTATGCACTGCAATAGCATCTTCGATTTGCTAGATCTCTAGCTGCTTAGAATACAGCATTGAATCTACAGAAGAAGACCTCATTTGCAAGAAATGTTTGGAGAATTTCTTTCTTAATGGGAGTCACGAGTGTGAGCCTTTCGATCCAGAATCAGATTTGCAGGAGTAAACTAACTCAGTAAAAGAAGAATCTCTTGGGGGAAAGGAGGAAATTAGTCAAAATGAAAAGAGATAGTCTATTATTGGAAGCATTCTAACGATTCTTGTTTGTCTGGTGATACTTTTAGCTGTTATAATTGGACTCTTTGTATGCTTTAGAAGAGATTATTTGAAAAGGTAGGGAAAAAAGAGGAATGCTGAAGATTTCAGGGAGTTTGTAGAACAATAAGACCATTAACAGCAGTAGCAACCTAGTACTGAAATTTAAATGGATTCCACTATTTCAATCAAGGGATCACTTGAATATACTTTAAATCAATGAAAATGAGAGAAATCAACTCAAAAGCATGTGCTCATAGTGTAGTTGCAATTAGAAATCGTTTCTCATTAAACAATCATACAGTTGTTCTTCTGTTCAAAAGAAAATATTGAATGAATGACAGTCAATTTTCTTGATCCTTTTAGATTCAGGTTTGTGCATAAAATACAATATAGCTTTCATCGTTTCATCTTTCAATTGTCTCTTTATTGTGTGTTCAATAAATTCATCTTTTTTTGAACTAATATTTCTAACTTCTATTATTGTTTTCTTACCCGTTTCTCTCTTTATTGAATAACCTGGCTATTTTTTTAAACCTTCATCATGTTATTTTAGCCTTTAAGTGCAAACACAGTTCCTTTGAAGAAAGCTTGCTTCTCTACACGTGTTCTATTATCAAGGAAATGCTCATAACTCGTTTGTGGCACTTATAACTCTGTAAGTGAAGCAACTCAAAGAGTGAGGATCTAGCTGATGAACACTTCATCCTTGTCTTCTTCTTGTTGACTGTTCAGCTGTGGAGCCTCCAAGTTGAACGTATTGTCAGTTTTAGTCTTGAAAAAAATTTAAAATTACAAGAAGCTAAATGAGGGTTAGCAAATGCAAAATTACCTGCTTTCGTAAGTAAGAAAAATGGAGCACCTGTAAGATTTAGAATCTTCTAATATTCTTAGATAAAATTTCATTGGGAATGGCAATAAACGGCTGAGCTAATCTAAAAATTTTTGAGTGTGATTATTCCTTAATTCATCTCTTTATCATTCTTCTTTTGATGTTATTAAGAAGCACTGCTCGAGAAAATAATTTTTCATTGATCTTTAAATGACATCGTAAAAAAGTATCGAAACAAAACTGATGATCTTCAAAGGGGGTGGGGAATGCTCTTAATTGAAAATAATCAAAGTTTTTAAAAAGTTACATTGGCTCCAAAAGAAATTAAATTTCTAGTTTATTTCTTTTTCCTGTAAAAACCAAGTAATATATTGATTATTTAGCATTTTATAATATTAATCTATAAAAGCATCACTTTTAAGATATCTTGAATCCCTCCCAAAATGAGTAAAATTGTATTATTTTAATTTCTTTTTAATTTAAATGAAATGTAACATTTTATAAAATTATTTCATTGCTATTGCGCATTCATAAAAGGCATGCCTCTCTCTTTATGTCTCGAAATTTTAGAGCTCTTTTCTCAAGGATCTTTTACTTTGGTATCTTCTTTAGCTTCGTCTTCTACTTTTTTTCCTTATTATGTTAATAATTCCTTCTTGGCTAATGTGGCATTGGCGAGTTCTAGATCAACAATTTCAATTTTAATATCAATCAAAAATGTCTCATTAAGGAGATAATGTAGTATTTCTTATGACTATCTACTTTCAAGATCAATGGGAGTTATTCTGACTCTGATTGAATAATTCTTTGTTGATTGTTGAGCTACTTTTTCCCTTTAGTATTTGAGAGTTTAAAAAAATTCAGAATATATTTGAGTTATGTTCATCTTTTTAATACTCCTTTTGAGGACTATCGGCTCTCTTTTTTATTTTCTAAGCATGGATGATGAGTACCTTCGTTCTATCTATGCTTTATTGTATTTCTTTTTTAAGATTATCCAATTATATTTCAGCTGGATTTTTTAGCTTACTGTTTTCATTTGGTATGTTGTAAGAATTTAATTGATTTAGGTAATTTTATTCGTTCTCTAAAGGTGCTGTGTGATCTTGAATAAAATTGCTTAATTTTTAACTCAAGGCTTAAGAAGACTGAGTAGAAGACTATTAGTTTTCTTGAGCCTGAGATGCCTCTACAAAAGCAAGATTAAACAAATAGTAAGGAATGTTATTTAAAATGGAGTCATTTTATTTTTATTTGATTTGATATTTTTTGAGATAATTTATTAATTATGTCAGTAAATGTAGCTAAATTTTGATATTTTATTATTAGAAAATGCTATTGAAACATCTCATGTTAGCTCAGTCGAAGTGCCACACAGATAGATAGATCATGATTAACAGTAATAAGAATTGGCTTTCAAATCTAATAGTAATAGAATTATTAAAACTATGTATGCATGTTTGGTTATCTATTAAAATGTTCTAAATAGCCAAACAATATTGTCATATTATTAGTCAACATGTGAATGGATTATTACATGATATTTAATGGTTTCTTAATGATCAGTAGAGAGTAATTACAAAGTAAAGAATAATTTAAAGCACTTAACGAGAGAATAATCAATTGGTAGAAAATCGGATAGAGCAGATTTATTAATTCATCAGATGCTTGAACTGCTAAAGCGTTCTAGAGGAAAATTCATCTGAAAAATAATTATTTTTTCTCCTTTTTCTCTCTTGATTACACAGCTTTCATTTTGTGTTTGGAGGACAAAATTGAATGCCTCTTAAGCATTCTATTATCGAAAATGATAGTATGCTATTCAAAGCTTTGATCTATTGTTAACTACTTCTTTTTTCTGAACTCATTTTGCATTAATTTACTTAATTGTGCTTGCCTCAATAATCTGGTCTAATCTAATTCAGCAAAATTTCAAACTTGTGGGTAATTAGCAACTATTACAGTTTCCCTCTGAGATGAAAGCCGAATTTTAAAATCTTTGAATCAATAGGAGTTTTCCCCTATGTAAATATTAACCTCGAATAATCAGCTTTCTTTGAATCCAACTGCTTCTTGATAGATCTTGGATTGACTCCCTCAGTACCCATAGACATTTAGAGTGCTTTTAATATCAATCCAAGAATGTAATCATGAAGGAAGTAGCCAGAGTGGTCAAAATAACTAAGGGAAAACGATATATTCCTACTAATTAACTAATTAATGCCTTAAATAGTTCTAGGGAAATCCACTTACTTTCTCTCCCTTGCGAAAAAAACTTCTTGTGTCAGATTTTTCTTTTTGGTCAAAAAATACGGATTCTTGGAAGACGCAAAGCTGTTCGTGTTGTGGAAGTGGATTTTGTAACAATTTGAGCTGAGATTAGCAGTAACATAACAAAGACATCTGGAAGAGTAATTCTTGATTTGGCAGTCAAGATGGCTTAATCAAACTAGAATTAATTTAATCTTCTTTTTCACCAGCAACAATTCCCCAGGAAATGTTCACTCAACCTACAATAATATCAAAAAGGGCTGAGTGTAATATCTTTATGCAGAATCAGATGGAGCTTGGATATTTCTTGATTGAGCTGATAATATTTTTGTTAAATATCCAAGTTCCATTTGTTTCTGCATGAAAATACTACATTCAACTCATTCTGCTATGATTGCAGGTTGAGTGAATACTTCCTGTGGTTTTGTTGCTGGTGCGAAAGCAGATTAAATAGATCTAGTTCGATGAAGCCGTCTTGACTGCCAAATCAAGGATTGTTACTCCAGATGTTATTGTTATGTTATTGTTAATCTCAGCTCAAATCTTTACAAAATCTACTTCCACAACAGGGACAGCTTTTCAATTAGCTTCCAAGAATCCGTATTTCTTAAAAAAAATGTAGCCTAAAGAAGATAAATCATACACAAGTAGATTCTCTTTCTTTCTCACAAGGGAGAGAAAGTAGGTAGGTTTCCCTAGTACTATTTAAGACAGAAATTAGTTAATAAATAGAAAACATCATTCTCCTTTAGCTATTTTGACCACTCTAGTTACTTCCTTCCTGATTTCATTCTTGGGTTGATACCAAAGGTACTCCCAATGAGCTATGGGTACTTGAGGGAGTCAAAGCAAAGACTACCAACAAGCTATTGGATGCAAAGAAAAATGATTATTCGAGACAAATATTTCCATAGGAGAGAAACACACATTGACTATTCAAAGCTTTTTAAATTCGGCAGTCATCTCAGGGAGAAACTGTAATAGTTGCTAATTACCCACAGTTTTAAATTTTTCAGAATTAGATTCGACCAGATTATTGAGGCAAACACAATTAAGTAAATTAATGCAAAATGAGCTGAGAATAACGGAATATTTAACACTAGGCATCCTTGAAAACCAATAAAAGAAAACAATAGTTATTCAGATGAATTCCCTTCCGCATGATTCACATGTGGACTAATAATATGGTAAAATGGTTTTGCTATTCCGATCATGCTAAAAGATAAATAGACAGACACAGATCTAATTATTTTTTTACTATTAAAGTTAGAATACCCCAACTCTCTCTGTTGTGATATGCAAACGAGCGTAGTTCTAATAATTCTATTACTATTAGCATAATTCTAATAATGATTTTACTATTAGATTCGAAAGCCAACTCTTACTACTGTTAATCGTGATCTATCTGAGTAACACTTCAACTTGCTTAACATGAGATGGTTGGTGTTACAGCATTTTCTCATTTTAAAAAAACTAAAAATAACCAATTTATTGAAATAATTAATAAATTATCTCAAAAATATCAAATCAAATAAACTTAAAATGACTCCATAGAAAATATCATTCCTTGGTTTTTATTTAACCTTGCTTTTTATAGGGGCATCTTGGGCTGAAGAAAGCCAATAGTCTGCTACTCAGCCTTCTCGAAACATTAGTAAGATTTTAGATTAATATTTCAAAAATCTTACCTCCAAGATTCCATTAGAATCATAATTATAAAGTAAATATACGGAATAATACAACTACCTAATTAAGAAAAGTAATAAGAAGTCAACAGATGAATTGAATTTTTTGGTTTCTGAGATAAGTAAATCAACTAAAAGAAAACAAATGCTCAGGGTACTAGCCAAAATTGTTACAGAAATAAAAAGGAGAGCCATCAGGTCTCCAAAGAACTTTTTTGAGATGAGCAAAACTCAAATAATATCTGAAATTGAAGATCTTTGTAGAGAAAGGGAAGTGATAGCCTAAGGAGCAACAACGAATTATTCAAAAAGAATCAGAATTATTCCCAATAATATTCTAGGTATTGAACAAAGTCATTTTTTATATGATGAATTAAATCTACTCTAGGATGAAAGCTTTTTATATGATATTTAATTTGAAATTGTTAATAAAGATCTCTAATAAGCCTATCAAGTCAAAAAAGAAAAAGAATAATAATAGCATGAATTCAAAAAATAATCATAAGAATAACAATAAAAAAGATAGGAAGAAGAAACAGCAGAATAAGCTTAGGAAAGAGGATAAAAAGAAGAAGTGAATAAACCAATTCCTTGAGAAAGGAGCTCTAAAAATCTAGAGACATAAAGAGTGTGGTTTTTTGTGAGTGCCCAACAATGTGATACTTTATTAAATGTTGTATTTCATTGGTAAATTGAAAGAGAAATATAATATTAGAAATTGATTGAATACAATATTACTAATTTGGGAGGGATTAAAGATATCTTTAAAGAGATAAATTTGTAATAATTTAGAATGCTAAATAATCAAATAATTACTTAGTTTTTACAGGAAAAAGATATCAAAATAGAAAAAATAAATTCTATTGGAATCAATAACTTTTTAAAAATTTTGTTTATTTTTAATTAAGAGCACCATGTGACCATCTTTAGTTTTGTTCCAATAATTTTTTCCAATTCCCATTAAAGATCATTCTAAAAGTATTTTTTCTTTAACAGTGCTATTTAATACATCAAAACACGAATGAAAGAGAGATGAATGTAGGGAATAATCCCACTCAAAAATTATAAGACTAGTTCAGTGGTTTATTATCATTCCCAATGAAATTTTATCTGAGAATATTCGAAGATGCTAATAACGCTTACGGCTGCTCCATTTTTCTTACATATGTAAGCAGGTAGTTTTGCATCTGCAATTCTGCGTTTGAAACTGCAAACCCGCATTTAGCTTCTTGCAATTTCTCTGCGTCTTAGCGATTCTCAGCTAACTCAAGGGCTTTTAAGAAACTTTCTCTGCCAGCTTGGAAGTCTCCTATGAGGGAAGTCACCTGCCCCATTTTCAGCTAAGCCTTAAGCTCTCCTCCTTTATCGTTGATATCATGAGCTAGCTTAATGTACTTATCTATGAAGACTGTCATTTTTTCCTTGTTTTCAAGCAGCCCTGCCATACCAATCCTCCCAATATTTCCAATTGCTATCGTTTAGCTTGCTAGATTGGACATCTTCACACTATGTCGAAGAGCTTGTTGGTAAAAAACCAGAGCTTGCTTTCTTCGCTAAAGCGCGTCATTGCACAGCCCTAGATTTATGCAAGCCAAGAATTTTCCGTTGACATCTGCAATGTTCTCATGCAATTTATGATATTTTATTGATTTCTCAAAGAGTTCTTCAGATTTATCCAGAGAATTATTGTTCAAGGTGTCTTTCTTTTCTATTTCGCCTAGCATTTAGTAGTCTACACCTAAGCAATTATACGCTAGAGCTTCACCATGCTAATCTCCAATGTTCTAGCAGATTTAAAGGAATTTCTCATAATTCTTAATAGCCAACTTGTATTTTCCAATGTTATCGTTGAGCACACCGATGCTGTAATACGATCTCCCTTCATCTCTTGGTTTGCCTGCTCGTTTGCAAGCAAATGCTAAGATCTCATAGTCTTTTCTCCTTCTCAATGATCTCAAAAATACATGTTTTTCTGCAATTATTTACTTCTAAACTTCCTCAGATTCAATAGGATTTTTCGGAATCGCTCCAGGGTTGTGCAGCGATGTGAATTAGCTGAATTGATTGAAACTGTAGTTGAGTTTAGTTGCTCCAAGCTGCTAATCCTGTGGGATAGGGATCAATTAGTCTTTGCAGTGACTCAATGTCAAGCTTCTTCCTTTCATTTTATTACTCCCTAAGTTACTCATGTCTCTAACCGGCGTGTTGAAGAACAAAGGCAGCTCAATCCGCTGGGGCTTGTTAGTTTGAAGGCAAGCTTCGTTTGCTCTACTTCTAGGGTTTAATTTATTGAAGTTCTTCACAAGGTTCTCCTCCGCAAGAGACGAAAGTGGATGGAAATGAGCTTTAATTACATGTGGATTCGTTTTGGTTTTCTTATTGGCACTTTAGAGGCCTTCACTTCCAAAAGAATTGTTATTATCTACAGCACCTGAGTGTATCTTACTGTTATTCGCTTGCTTGTTATGAGACTTATTGTTTCCTGAGTTATTCTGATTGTATCCTTGCACAGAATGATTATTCTAAGAATAGTTAGATTACCTTTCATCTTCACTTTGTTCTGCTGAGTTGTCATTTTCAGCAGAGTTTCTTGAAACAAACGACTCTTCTCCTTCGAAATGTCCTTTTTTCTACCCCCATTCAGAAACTGCACGTTTTCGACGTTAGGAAATGTTACTGTTGTTGTTAGGAGCTATCATCTAAATTTTATTCGCTTTTAGATAACAATACACGCAATTAATAACTTTATTTTTCTTGATTTTAGTTGATTATTTATCTCAGTAAATGTGGTTAAGGAATAAAGAAATAAACTTTTTTTTTGGTGGTTGGTGTAGGGATAAATAACAATCACGCATTTGATTTTCTTGTTTATCAAAAGAAATAATTAACTTACAACTAATGAGATTCAGATTTACATTTTTGAGTTTTTCCCCTCAAAATTTCTTAAGATCAGCTAACGATAGATAAAGACAACAATAATAAAAAGGTATTAGACAGTGTTGACTTGAATGCATGTTTCTTTTTCAATTCTAATATTGATTTAACCAAAAATAAGGAAAGATAAAATTGAGGATTTAAATTTTTTATGGAAGATGAAAGATTAGACTAATCTTCCATATTAGACTTGTTTACTTCAATTTTCTTTAAAAAATTGTCATTTTTTGTATTTAGCCTCTTTGTTTTATTGAATTATTTATTAATTTTCTTTTATCTCTATTTTTATTATATTTATTTTTCTTAGTTTTCTTATTCAATTCTTTTTAATTTCCGATAATAACCGAGAATCTAATAACTACTTTTCTCAAACTATTCGTTCATGAATTATTTTAATTCGTTTTATTGTTCATTTTATTGACTAATTTCATCACTTTTATCTTCAATCTTGTTTTCAAGTTCATAACATTATTATTTTTTATTAAGAATTTCAAGGAAATGAGATTAGCATGGTGAAGCTCTAGCGTAAATTGCTTAGGTGTAAACAACTAACTGTTAGGCGAAATAGAAAAGACAGACACAACGAACAATAATTCTCTGGATAAATCAGAAGAACTCTTTGAGAGATCAATCAAATACCATAAATTGCATGAGAACATAGCAGATGTCAACGGAAAATTCTTGACTTGCATAAGTCTAGGTCTGTGCAATGACGCGCTTCAGCGAAGAAAGCAAGCTCTGGTTTTTTACCAACAAGCTCTTCGACATAGTGTGAAAATGTCCAATCTAGCAAGTTAAACGATAGCAATTGGAAATATTGGGAGGATTGGTATGGCAGGGCTGATTGAAAACAAAGAAAAAATGACAGTCTTTATCGATAAGTACATTAAGCTAGCTCACGATATCAACGATAAAGGAGGAGAGCTTAAGGCTTAGCTGAAAATGGGAGGTGACTTCACTCATAGGAGATTTCCAAGCTGGCAGAGAAAGCTTTTGGAAAGCCCTTGAGCTGACTGAGAATCGCTAGGACGCAAAGAAACTGCAAGAAGCTAAATGCGGGTTTGCAGTTTCAAATGCAGAATTGTAGATGCAAAATTACCTGCTTACGTATGTCAGAAAAATAGAGCAGGAGCCATAAGAGTTAGCATCTTCGAATATTCTTAGACAAAATTTCATTGAGAATGACAATAGACCACTACTGAACTAATCTTATAATTTTTGAGTGTGATTATTCCCTTCATTCGTCTTTTGATGTTATTAAATAGCACTGTTAAAGAAAAAATATTTTTAAATTGATCTTTAACTACATTGGGAAAAATATGAAACAAAACTTAAGATGGTCTAAGAATCGAGCTCTTAATTGAAAATAAGCAGAGTTTTTAAAAGGTTAATGGCTCCAATAGAATTCGTTTTTTTCTATTTTGATATCTTTTTCTTGTAAAGTCTAAGAAATAATTTGATTATTAAGCATTCTAAATTATTACACAATTATCTCTAGAAAGATATATTTAATCTCTCCCAAATGAATAAAAAAATTGTAGTCTATTAATTTCTAATATAATAAATGAAATACAACTTTTTATAAAATATTTCATTCCTGCTAGCTGCTCATAAAAACGAAGCCTCTTTATGTCTCAAATTGTTTAGAGCTCTTTTCTCAAGGGCTTTCTTGATATTCATATTCATCATCTTCTTCTTCTTCTTCTTCTTCTTCATTATCATCATCTTCATTATTATCATCATCTTCATTATTATCATCATCTTCATTTTCATCTTCTTCTTTCTTACCATCTTCTTCTTTCTCACCATCTTCTTCTTATCCTTATCCTTATTCTGATGATTATTATTTTTCCTTGATTTCAATGGCTTCTGTGCTCTTTTCATCAATAATTTCAATTTGTTTATTAATCAAATATCTTTCATCAAGGAGTGAATGTAGTTTATTTAATGAAAAAGAGTCTCTTTTTAGATCAAAGGAAGTTATTCTGATTCTGTTTGAAAAATTTGTTATTGCTTACTGAACCAAAGCTTCCCTTTATGCATCGAGTTCTGTAATTTCAGATATTATTTGAGTTTCTTTCATCTCTTAATAGTTAGTTTGAGGTATCTCTGCATTCTTTTTCATTTCTTCGGCTCTATTAATTAGTGTCTTGATTTTTTCTAGGGATTAATTGTATTGTATTATCTTATTAGCCAATTGATTTTCTCTAGGACTCAGCTAATCATTTTTAATTTGTTGTTTTTATTATTCCATCAATTCATTTAGGTATTGTTATATGTATTTTTGATCATCTGTTTGTTTATTGATAAATTTATCTAAAACCATACTCAAGCTTTCAGAAGGCTGAGAAGCAGACTATTGGCTTTCTTGAGCCAGAGATGCCCCTACAAAAACTAAGATTAAATAAATACCAAGGAATGATATTTTCTATGGAGTCATTTTAAGTTTATTTGATTTTATATTTTTTGAGATAATTTATTAATTATTTCAGAAAAAGTTGTTAAATTTAGTTTTTTTAAAATGAGAAAATGCTGTAGAACCATCTCATGATTAACTCAGTAGAAGTGCCACAATGATAGATGATGATTAACAGTAGTAAGAGTTGGCTTTCGAATTTAATAGTAGTATTATTATTAGAACTATGCGTGTTTGTTTATCTTTTAGCATGTTCGGAATAGCCAAACAATATTGCCATATTATTAGTCAACATGTGGATGGGATATTTCATGGTAGTGTATGGTTTCTTAATGATCAACAGAGAGTTATTACAGAGTAAAGAATTACTTTAGGCACTAAAAGATAATAATCAATTGGTAGAAAATCAGATAGAGCAGATTAATTAATTAATAAGATGCTTGAACTTCTAAAGAGTTCTAGAGGAAAATTCCTCTGAAAAATACTTATTTTTTCTCCTTTTTCTCTCTTTATTACCCACCTTTCATTTTGTGTTTTGAGGACAAAAATATATGCCTCTAGTAGCATTTTATTTTAGAAAATGATATTATGCTATTCAAAAAAGCTTTGATCTATTGTTAAATACTCCTTTATTCTCAGCTTGTTTTGCATAAAATTCATTAACTGAGCTTGCCTCAATAATCTGATCGAATCTAGTTCAGCAAAATTTTAAACTGTGGGTCATTATCAACTATTACAGTTTCCTCTTGAGATTAATGGAAGAATTTTAATAGCTTTAAACCGTCAATGTGTGTTCCCCCCTCCCCCCCATGTAAATAATTACCTCGAATAATCAGCTTACTTTGCATCCAACAGCTTCATGGTAGTCCTTGCTTGGACTCTCTAAATACCCATAGACATTACGAGTAGCTTTGGTATCAATTCAAGAATGAAATCAGGAAGGAAGTAGCCAGAATGGTCAAAATAACTAAGGGAAAATGCTGTATTCCTAATTATTAACTAATTAATACCTTAAATAGTTCTAGGGAAATCCACCTACTTTCTCTCCCTTGTGAAAAAATCTACTTGTGTCTGATTTATCTTCCTTTAGATTAAGACTATTTTAAGAAATATGGAATCTTGGAAGATAATTGCAAAGCTGTTCGTGTTGTGAAAGTGGATCCTGTAACAATTTGAGCTGAGAGTAACAATAGCATAACAATAACACCTGGAATAATGATCCTTGATTTGGCAGTCAAAATGGCTTCATCAAACTAGATTTAATATAATCTACTACAAAACCAAAGGAAGTCTTCATTCATCCTTCAAACATAGCAGAATGGGCTGAATGTAGTATTTTCATGCAAAATCAGATGGAACTTGGATATTTCTTGAATATTGAATATTATTTATGAAAAAGATCAAATATTTGTTTAATTTTTGTAGTAATTAGTTTTAACATTAAATTGATTTGATAAATATATTATTTAAAGAATTCATGCGGCGACTGTAAAACTAAGTCTCACAACAAGCAAGCGAATATTCAAACTAACAAGCCCCAGAGGATTGAGCTACCTTTGTTTTTCAACACGCCAGTTAGAGACATGAGCAACTTAGAAAGTAATAAAATGAAAGGACAAAGCTTGACATTGAGTCACTGCAAAGACTAATTTATCCCTATCCCGCAGGATTAGGAGCTCAGAGCGACTAAGCTCAACTACAGTTTCAATTAATTCAGCTAATTCACGTCGATGCACAACCCTGGAGCGATTCCGAAAAATCCCATTGAATCTGAGGAAGTTTAGAAGTAAATAATTGCAGAGAAACATGTATTTTTGAGATCATTGAGAAGGAGAAAAGATTATGAGATCTTGGCATTTGCTTGCAAGCGAGCAGGCAAACCTAGAGATGAAGGGAGATCGTATTACAGCATCGGTGTGCTCAACGATAACATTGGAAAATACAAGTTGGCTATCAAGGACTATGAGAAATTCATTTAAATTTTCTAGAGCATTGGAGATTAGCATGGTGAAGCTCTAGCATATAATTGCTTAGGTGTAGACTACTAAATGCTAGGCGAAATAGAAAAGAAAGACATAATGAACAATAATTCTCTGAATAAATCAGAAAAACTCTTTGAGAAATCAATCAAATATCATAAGTTGCATGAAAACATAGCAGATGTCAACGGGAAATTCTTGGCTCTGTAGCGGAGAAAGCAAGCTCTGGTTTTTTACCAGCAAGCTCTTCGACATAGTGTGAAGATGTCCAATCTAGCAAGTTAAACGATAGCAATTGGGAGGATCGACATGCCAGGGCTGCTTGAAAACAAGGAAAAAATGACAGTCTTCATGATTAAGTACATTACGCTAGCTCACGATATCAACGATAAAGGAAGAGAGCTTAAGGCTTAGCTGAAAATGAGGCAGGTTACATCACTCATAAGAGATTTCCAAGCTAACAGAGAAAGTTTTTTGAAAGTCCTTGAGTTGGCTGAGAATCGCTAGGACGCAGAGAAATTGCAAGAAGCTAAATGCGGGTTTGCAGTTTCAAACGCAGAACTGCAGATGCAAAATTACCTGCTTACGTATGTGAGAAAAATGGAGCAGCAGCCATAAGAGTCAGGAACTTCGAATATTCTTAGACACAATTTTATTGGGAATGACAATAAACCACTGAACTAATCTGAGAACTTTTGAGTGTGATTATTCCCTTCATTCATCTCTATTTCATTCGTCATTTGATGTTATTAAATAGCGCTGTTAAATAAAAAATACTTTTAAAGTGATTTTGTAAGGACTTTAGGAAACATTATCTGCACAACTTATGATGGTCAAAGGAGCGTGCTCTTAACTGAAAGTCAACATAGTTTTTAAAAAGTTATTGGCTCCAAGTGAATTCATTTATTCTATCGTTATGTGCTTTTTTGCTGTACAAAGTTAGAGAATAATTTGATTATTTAGCATCCTAAACTAATCTACATAATTCTCTCTCTAAAGATATCTTTAATCCCACCCAAATGAATGTAATTTCATTCTTTTAATTTCTAATATTAAAAATGAAATACAACATTTTATAAAATATTTCATTCCTGTTGGGCACTCTCAAAAAACAATGCCTCTTTGTCTCATAGTTTTTAGAGTTCTTTTCTCAAGGATTTTGTGTTTCTTAATCATCTACTTCTTTTTGTTTTTCTCCATTATCATCATATCCATCATCTTCCCCATCTTCCCCATCTTCCCCATCTTCCACATCTTCCACATCTTCACCATCTTCACCATCTTCCCCATCTTCCCCATCATCATGATTATCATCTTTTGCTTCTTCTTTTAATTCTATTTCTGATGATTATTATTATTTTTATTTTTCTGATTCTTCTTTTTCTTCTTTGGATAATCTGGCATTTGTGAGATCTTGATTAATCAAATTCCTAATACTATCATTGTAACTTTATTCTAAATTGAGTAAATAAGATTCATAACTGAGAATCGTGTCTCTCTCGACATCAAGGGGAAATAAACTGATTATCTTTGAATAAAGTGTTGATTATGTTATTATCAGCTCCTTTCTTTATTATTAGAGTTCTTGAATAACAAGTTAAATCGAACCTGTTTCCATTTATTGAAAGAAATCTTGAGATTATTTGGGTTATTCCTTAAGTTCTTTAACTTTTTCTAATAATTCTTTGATTCTTGTATTCATGTTAGCTGTTTGAACTTTCTCTTAAGTCTCCTCATCTTCCAAATGAGCATAGTATTCTTCTAAATCTTAGTAATTAGGTAATGACTTTTCAATCGTCATGATAAGATAATTGATATCATTATCAGAGTCCGTTTAAGCCAAAGATGCTCCGACAAAAACCAAGATTAAATAGATTCCAAGGAATGTAATTTTCTGTGCAGTCATTTTAAGTTTATTTTATTTTTTATTTTTTTGGGATAATTTATTAATTATTTCAGAAAAACAGTTGTTCAATTCTAATATTTTAAATAGAGAAAATATTGTAAAACCATCTCATGTTAAGCTCATTTTAAGCGTCACTCAGTAAAGTCAGAGTTGGGTTTGAAATCTAATTGAAATAGAATAATATAATTATGTCTGTTTACCTATTACAGACAGTGTTTGTTAATTATTTCAAATCTAATAGCAATATTATTATTAGGACCAAATGAGTGTTTGTCTACCTTTTAGCATGCTCTGAATAGCAAAGAAGTATTGACATATTCTTAGTCAAACATAAGATGGGTTATTTCATAATATTGAATTGTTTCTTAATGGTCAGCAGAGAGTCATTATAGAGCAAGGAATAATTTTAAGTACTTAACTAGAATAATCAATTTGGAAGAAAAATAGGAAGGAGCAGTTTTATTTCCACCGATTGATACTAAAGAGTTCTAGAGGTAAATTCTACTGAATAATACAAATATTTTTTTTGTCTATTATTGATTTTCAAGGATGTATCTCTCTCTCACATACCCTTCCTTTGTCTTTGAAGAACAAAATGTATGTCTCTCATAGCATTCTATTTTCAAAAAAATGATAGCATGCTATTCAAAGCTTTGATCTGTCTATTGTTAACTGCTCCTTTATTCTCATCTCATTTTGCTTTCAATTCCTTAACTGTGCTTGTCTTAGTATCTCTGATCGAATCTAATTCAGCAAAATTTCAAACTGTGGGGAATTAGCAACTATTACAGCTTCTCCCCTAGATTAATGGACGAATTTTAATAGCTTTGAATCATCAATACACATTTCTCCCCATATTGATATTTGTTTCGAATAATCAGCTTACTTTGTATCCAACAACTGCTTGGTCGTCCTTGCCTTGACTCCCTAAGTAACCATAGTCATTACGGTAACTTTTATATCAATCCAAGAATGAAATCAGGTAGGAAATATCCAAAGTGGTCAAAATAACTAAAGGAGAATAATATAATCTTAATTATAATAATGCCTTAAATAGTTCTACCTTTATTTGGCAGTCAAGATAGCTTAACCGAATTAGATATATTTATCTACTTTCTTATTCGTAACAAAACCACATGAAAGTGTTCGCTCAGCCTACAATCATAGCAGAATGGGACTGAATGTAGTATTTTCATGCAGAAACAGATGCAACTTGGATATTATGCAAAAAAAACAATAATTAAATAAAAATTCATCCAACTGTAAGCATTCCAATAAAAGAAACTGATAGAACAATATTTGATACATGCAATCGATACATATCACTAAATATTCGGGTTTATTTTTATCAATCCTCACTTGCTTGTCTACTTCAAAGATGTTTTTCTGATAAAAGCGTTTTACTGGATTCATTTTTGAAAATAGTGCACTTTCCACAGCTCACCCAAGACCAAATAATATGTGAAGAGATTCTATATCCTAGCTACTCTAATAATGGAGCTGATTTTACTGGGTAATCCTACAAATAATACTCTGTACTTGTAAAAATCAATCTGTAAACATGCAAGTTCCTGCTAGTGCAAACTACCCAGTACCTTCTGACTTGTCTTTAATAGATTAATGATTACCTTTGATTTCCATTTTACAGTCCTCTAAGCAAATTTCGTCTTGCTAAGGAATAAGATTATTAAGCAAAATCAGCTGCAAGTTCTAAGAAAAGCTTAATTTGGCAAATTAAATTCACATACATTTACTAGAACTGCATCTACTAGCTATTGTGTGAGTTAAAAATAATAATAATAATCACAGTGTGAAATCAAATTACATGGAATGCACAACCTGTAGTCATTTCACTAGTATTTAAACCATTTAAAGATTCCTAAGCTTCAAGATTTATTAATACTTTTGTTGTATTTGGGTGCATACTTAGAATGCAAAGGGAGTTTTGAGCTCGCTGATAAATATAAAATGAATTCTACCCAGATGGAATCAATTACCTACACTTAACCTTCCATGGTCAAAATGTACAACTTACTATTAAAGCACAATTCCTCAAAGGAAATGCTATGAAAGATGTCTTTCTGTGGGTATGTCGCAGTTGATTCAATATTATTGTGTCAACTTAACTGTTGATTGCTAATGATTTTTCTCAGGTGAAGAGGATACCACTTGATTTAACATGTCATTTTTTCAGATATTCCCTCAGGGAGCACCTGCAAGGATGGATGTACTGAATCTAATTACAGTGATTGTCCATTCGGCAGTGTTGAAGATAAAAATAATACATCGGAGATTGTATGTAAACATGATGTATTATGTTCAAGTAAAATGTCGTTTGATAGATAAAATATATTTGCAGCTGTTTGTGTTGATCTCCGAAAAAGGATCCTGCTGTTGGAAGATCTAGATATGTGCGATGTGCAGAATAGGAGATGTTTTTAGTGAGTGGAGGTGTTGGGTCTCTAAGAAAGATGCATCTTCAGTAACAGTAAATACAAAGGAGATAGACTTGCTTTGAAATTATCTAGACGACAGAGATTAGCAACAACTACTGGAGTAATAAATATTGATTGTAATGGAGAAACAGCTTCTTCTAACTTACTACTTTCATATCAATAGTAATTTTACCGCTAGACATTCCCTAAACCAACATTCAATAACATTTTATGACTTTGAAATGTGCAGCTCCATATGCAACATAAATATAAATGTTACTGAGTTATGTTAGTTTGCTCATTAGAATTTATAAGTATCTTTTTATTGTTTTGGAGTTTCAATAAAGTTTAGAACTTAGTTTCTTTAACTTCCTCTTCCCCTACAAATATCAATATCCAACTTGTATCATATCATATGTTTATTTTCTTCATCTTCTTCTATTATTTTGTTATTCTTTTTTGGAAACTGTTCATAAAAGGAATAATTAAAAAATAACAAGATAAATGAAAGTATTTAAATGTAGGAAACTAAAATCAAAGGATCTCTACATTAGAAAATTATTGGCAGATTATTTACATTCTTTTCATTTGATTAATTAATTCTTGTTTCAAGAAAAATTCTTTGGTTTGTAAACACATTCATGCTCTTGCTTTCTTTGGGATTATTCTCACAACTTTAAAAGTACAAATCATCATCCCTTCTCATCAATATGATACTAGGCAAGTTATTAAGCAATAAGCTATAGTCTGCGTTAAGTTTAGATTTCTCTGAAAGAAGATTAGCTTGAAAAAAAATGTCATTAGACATATTCTGATAGGTTCAATTAGCTGATTACATCTATAGATGTGTTTATTTGAAAACTCTACTCGGATGAACCGATTCATTTAACTTTTAATAATAAATTTGTATTATTTAGGAAAGCTTCACTAGTCAAAGAGAGGTCTAAGTTCTTTATTTGTCTGGTTGATATGAAGCTTTAAAGTTTCGCTTAGTTTTTTAAACCAATCTTGATTTAATCATCTATTGTTCTTTTGATGCTCTTATGATTAATCAGACATTCTTTTCTGGGAATCTGAAAAAAAAGGAGGGAAAATATGAGTATTTAATAAATATAATTTGAATTTATGAAAAGGAAAGAGAATGGAGAATAAGACTGTTAAATCAAAAACGACTTAGAACTTGTTCACTTTACTAAGAATTTTCTTTTCATAAAAAAAGCATTCCCCAAGGAATTTCAAATTTTTATTAATCATTGTTTCCCAACTAACGAGCTTTTCCAAAAATATTAGTACTTTTATTTGAATAGTTTTTCTTGCCATCTTATTACTTTAATTTCATCATTCCTCAAAAAAATTCCCTGTCCTCTCATCCCTTAAAATATTGACATTTATTAGTCTTATTTTTATTAAAAATATTTCTTTCTTGATAAAGATGTTACTGGATTTAAGATGGAATAGGAACAATTCTATTTCTTTATTTAAAATGAGAAAATAAACTGGAAAAAGAAAAAATAGAGAGAAAAATATCAATCAAGTCTTTTAAACATCAGCAAAAGAGCAGTTTGCTTTAGTTAAAAAGGATATTAATAGTGTAACTTGAAGTAGCCCATAAAAGGCTCAATTCTTCTAAACATGGGAAAAGCTTGTGAAATACAATTAGAAAGATTCTAAAAATATAGATAATTTCTGATCTTCTATTTTTTCAAATTCTCTAGTTGTAATTCTTATTTTTATTCAATAAATAGTTGTATTTGCATTCTTATTAATGATTGTTTGATCTTTAAATGGGGAAGTGCGAGCAGATTCTAACAAAGAGAATTAATAAATTGATAAAACTGTGAGAAAACTCAACATCTACAAAAGATTTTAGATACAATAAATGGAAGTTATAAATCCAAGTAACTAGAACCAAAGCAACCCTTTCCTGGGACAAGATCCGAAAATAGAAAAGGCTATTTCATAAAAATGTGCAAGACACCCTCTAAAGAATGCAGATCTTCTGCATCTCAAATCCAATGTCAAAAACGCAAGAATTTGTGTCAGCTGCGTTTAATAGGATAAAATCCCTTTCGATAATTGCCTGCAGATTAAGGATGTACTTTTAGCATCAGAGGACAGTGATTTATTTACTTATCCTGTCTTTAGTGGCACTCAGCTCCAGCTCCGCTAAGCGATAGAATAGAATCCTGGTATCTTGACTTCTGATAAAAAATAAATTGACACTTTCTTTGCAGAATTAACGAACTAGATCCTAGATTAGATTGAAAAAAACAAACAAAGTTAAAAACTAAAAATAATAAAATTTGAAGATATCTAACAACGTTTTCTTGCCTGCTGGTAGCAAATAGTTGATATTGATAAACTAAAGCAGATTCTCTAATCAGATAATAATGAAGCTCAATTAGTCGAGTTTATTAATAACCATGTTAAGAATTCAGAGAGTAACACCACAAAAATCAAGTAGATCTATTATGAATTTCAAGCTATGCAAAATCAGTTTTCAATTTATCAACCAAACAAATCTAAAGAACAAATTAATGCCCTTCTCAAAGAGATGAATTTCTTTGATAATTCTGCTTCCTAACTTTATGCCGAAGTAAAAGAGATACTTTTAAATATTCAGATTTTGATTTGCAACTTTTTGTGAGATAGTAATCCTATTCTTATTCCAAATTGTTAGAGGAACTAATACACAAATGAGCTTCTGAAGAAATAATAAGAAGTGAATCAACTCCAGTTACAACTGAATGCTATTGGAGAATTGCAAAACTAAAATAGAAATCTGATAACGTTAATCTCCGATTAAACAGCGAAAGTATTAAAATTTCTAAATCTTATGATTTCTTTGACTTTATTATCTTTTTAGAAGGAGAAAAATACCTGCTTCAATCTGTGGGGTAAAAAAAGCAGTGAAAATAAGTTTTCTCAACCGTTTGATAACCAACATTCTAATTATGTAAATAAAATAACTGTTCAAAATAAGGATATTCAGATGTTATTTCAAATAAAATGAGATTAATAATTTTGTGTATTATTACCTAATTTTTAGATTGAAAAATTGAGAAATGAGCTCCCGAAGAAATAATAAGAAGTGGATCAACTCTAGCAATAACTAAGTTCTATTAATGTAATTGCTCAAAATAATTTAAAAATTAAACTGAATTTTTTTGATGTTTTGAGAGGAAATATTAAGGTTAGAAATTTATTAAAGAGAAATATTATTATTGTTATTAACAAATTAACTGCCTAGATTAATACAGGGATGAAATGCAAATAAGATAATACAATAAAGGAATTAATAAAAACAGCTTAAATACGAAGGGAGGAGATGCAGTAATTGTACTTTGCTAAAACTATTAATTAAATTCTTTTTCAAATTTTCACTAAGAAGATATTTTATCTAGCAGCATTTTTAAAAAAATTGTTATTCTAATACTCACAAAATGAGAAAGAATGAGCTTAAAAAAGAGCAGCAACTATGTATTCTTCTTGCCTTATAATTGGAATATCATAAGAAAATTGCTATAAATAAAATTATTATTAACTTCTTCAAAATATGCTCATTTACATTCATTTCTTGATTTCACTCATATGAATGAATTAATACCCCAAGAGCTATAAATTCATCATAACCAATGATTCTCTTTTCAGACTATTTATGCAACTTAACCTTCCAGAAGCTTTACTTTCTTCTTCTTCTTTTGAGAAATCCCTTCCTTTTGAATGGAAGTCTTAATGAGAGAAGTATTTCAGCAATTAATAAGGATCCCAAGAATAATTTTAACTCTGAAATGAAACAGATTACTAAATGTACTTTCTCTTATTTTAACAATCAAACAGAAGCAATTGCAGTCATAACCAACAAATTTGTTACCTACAACCAAGCTTATCATAGGAAAGTATGGGAACTCTGAGTACCTTAGTGTATCAAAGAACAACTAGCAAGAGCTCGAATTCTATAACGATAATAACTCTCCTAA
>Ga0302271_10001299_pt1 | contig 24194 bp, 8 predicted proteins | sample III_Bog_N1_1_FD_198767 | JGI IMG/M metagenome (GOLD analysis project Ga0302271, IMG submission 198767) | Peat permafrost microbial communities from Stordalen Mire near Abisko, Sweden - III_Bog_N1_1 | ecosystem: Environmental > Terrestrial > Soil > Wetlands > Peat | place: Sweden: Abisko... | reverse complement strand
TCACGTATCAGATCCTTGAAGTTAAACGACATTTCTATTGTTCTTTTTTTGTTTTGTTAAGATATACGATTTACCTAATTTATTATTAAATTATGCGTCTCTTCCTCAAAGTCGAGGGTACTAGCGGCATTAGAAGGTAAGATATTCATATGTTTTATTTGGGTAAGTACGTGATATCCCTTCTACTTTTCGATTAGCTGTGATTATAAATTAATCTCTTTTTTTTTGATATAAAATAGCAAATTAAAATATTGATTGCCTGAATAACGGAGTAATTTTCCAATTTCTTTCACTATCTTTACATTATGCTGGAAGGATTATTTCATTATTTGGAAATTATTGCAGCTTTTGATATCAAACAAGCAATTTGTTTTAGATTGATCTATGTAATTATGGAAGAAAAATAAACTTTTATTCTTGGACCTATTGTAGTTTTTAATGATAGAAATTTGTCTTTCATAAAAAATTGCAAGTAATATTTTGCTAAAATTCGATGAGAAATGATTTTCTTCTTGAACAAAGTTTATGTCTTTCTGAAGACACTCATGAAAGTTGTTTGTTGGGAAAAAATATAGTGAAAAGATTATCTTTTTGAAAAGAAAAAATATGATTTTATTAATATCTGAATTCTCTTCATTTTTTGTGTATTTGAGGAGACTACAAATAAGCATTATTATTTGTATTTATCGATCCCAAATCCATTTTATTTTTTAAATTTTGAAAGTGTATTAATAATAAGAATGAATTAGCATGGAGAAAAGCTCGGTTTTCAAGCTAAAAACTAGCTTTAAAATGTTTTTATATTTATTATATTTTCTGATTTATTCTCATTGTAATCTATTGAGATCAATGAATATTATTCAAAAACAATTTAGATAGTAGTGCTTTTTTGATGATAATAAAAAAATAATAAAATAATGAGAAAATGGTATGATGATTTTGGTGATGGTTGGAAACTCTATTAAAGGAGAATACAGTTTAACACAAAGAGGAACTCGAGAATACGCATTGAGAAATTGACATAAGTTAAATTTTTATGGTTTGGATTGTTCAGATATCCTAAGAAGCTTGCTTGCTTTCTGACTTCTTGGACTTAGAAGGGAGGAGCATGGGGTTGATGTTAGGGAGAACACCACCGTCAGCAATAGTTGTGTTGGCCATGAGCTTGTTGAGTTCCTCATCGTTTCTGATGGCGAGGAGAATGTGTCTGGGGACGATTCTGGTCTTCTTGTTATCCTTGGCAGCATTTCCGGCGAGTTCGAGAACTTCAGCAGCAAGATATTCGAGGACTGCAGCGAGGTAAACTGGAGCTCCAGTTCCGATTCTCTCGGAGTATCTTCCGACCTTGAGGAATCTGGCGATTCTTCCGACTGGGAATTGAAGACCTGCCTTAGCGGATCTGGAAACCTACTTGGAAGATGCTGTCTTGCCTTTAGCTTTGCCGCCTTTGCCTGTAGTTGACATGATTGATATATGTGTATGTTTTGGTGTTTATGAATTGATTTTTGATTTATTTTGATTATCTCTGGGATAATGAGCAAGCTCTCTCATTTCATTCAGGCACTGTAATCCTAAAATATTAGATCTTCAGCCAAATTGTCCAATCAAATTGTGGCTTTTAATTAGATCGGATTTTCAGCTTCGAATCGATTTTCTTGTTTTTTTGTAACTCTTTTCTGATTTTCAAAGATTCAACCTCAATATCTTATTTATTTTTCAATATTTTCTGAATAAGCATGTGTCCAAGATGACATTGTTCTTAGTTTAGCTAATCTTCCTAAAAATATGCAATGGAAGCGAATAATTCTCTCTCTCTTTGTGTGTTTTGAAGCAAGTAAATTTAATTAATACATAAAAGCGCGATTAATTCAATTATTTCCAGCTTCTTCTTAAATACGGTTCAAATCCAGACAATTAAGCAGCCAAAACGAGTATCTTCCCTCCAGAAATCTCTTTTAAACACATCTTATCTTTCCAAATATTTCCATTTCAAATTGAATAAGTATCTTGCTTATTTATTTGCCTTTAAAGCTATGTTTGTAAGATTTATTTCTTTAAAGAAGTGATAATTACTCTTAGGTTCTTTCATTATTATTCCCATTTTGAATGTAGGTAGAGTTAGTGATATTTAATAAGTTTATCTGCCAATAATTAATTGTAAATTAATCAAAAGAATCTCAAAAGTAAACTGTTAAATTAATTTATTATTTTGTTCTATTTACCTGCTTTATGAAAACCAATGTTCAACCATTAATTGTAAGGAAGCATGAAGCTTCGATGAAAATATAAGAAATTATTGATTCTGAAAAACAAATAGTTTTAGAGTAAAATATCAAATAAATTGAGTTTTAAGCTTATTGATAAATGAAACTGATTGATATTGATTAATGATTATTCATAGATAAAACGAAAGAAAATCAAAGCTAGTGGGAATGGAAATATAAGAAGCTAAAACAGCAAAACAAGTGGTAATTAATGGATTGAATAAAACAAAGAAAGAGATTATTTAGTTTCGTGTTCTTTCTTTTAAGAAAAAGCGCATATTGTTATTGGTTTTTCTTGTATGCTGCAAATAATAATTCATCTCAATTTACACTTTTTTTTGAAGATTTTATCAAAACAAAATCACACAAACAAACAACAAAACTCAATAGATTAAAACAGAATCAAAAAGTGCAAATTTGTCTTGACTGTTTATTTACGCCATTCAAAAAGAGAGAGAATCTGTCAAAAATTACAAGGCTTTACATAAGGTTCTTGATTCTTCATCATTATCCCCTTGAGCTTTCCTCATGTCACTGAGTATGGAAACATAAACCATATCAAAAAGAATAAGTTACTTTTTTTGAGATGTATTCTTTAATGATCTAACTATTATTTTGATGAATGATTCAATGATTGATTGTCTTTAAAAGAGGAGCGATTTTCAAGCACCAAAAAGAATCCACCTTCTTTTACTCAATCACCTCCAGTTTCGAGATGTAAAAAGGCAGTTTTATGTGGTTTTTGTTAAACTAAAGGATTCTACTTTTTTGAAGTAATAATTATTTTTATAAATTTTAGCACTAGGATATTTGAAGCAGCCTGTATAAATTAGCTATGGTAAGTCAAAAAAATCAGATTAGCTTTCAGATAAATGGATATTTAAACTTTGAAAGACTGAAATATTGAGATGAAATGAAAATTATTGGATTTTATTATGATTATTAAGCGGAGAGATACAAGAGTGTATTGATTGAGAGCAATGAAGAGAAGAACATTCAGTAGTTAATTAGAGAAAACGATAATCTTCGTTAGTGTTTAAGAGACATGAATGCTTAAATCAATAAGAAAGTTGACAGAGAAAAAGACAATATATTCCTCAAAAATAGAAGCACACAAGGTTTGCAGAAAAAAACCAAAGATGAAGAAATAACAAGCTAATTGAATCTCCTCGAAAGAGAACAGCATAACAATAACTTCATTATCAGTTAATAAGAGAGAGAACTTAAGTAGTTAGATGAAAAAATGGATAGTATGGCAGGGAATTAGTAATATACATTGATTGGTTAGATTGAGGTTCTAACGGCATAAATTAGATAGGAATAAATGGAAGTTAAATAAGCGAAACTGCTCAATTTCAGGGAAGGAAAGTATCTAGATAGTGCATTAGGGAATGATTAAGGTAAGCCTAAAGTAGTGGAAGAACAACAAACCAAAATGATGGAAGTGATGAAACTGCAGTTAGCAAACGATAAAATAAAAGAAACTGTTAAAAAAAGGGATGAAATTATGATCGAATATGCGAAGAAAATATCGATGATCGATGATGATTACTAAAAAGCACTTAGAAGAGAACGATCAGTTGTGGAGATTGACGTGGCATTGCAGGGAGCTATTCAAGAACAGAAGAAAAAGACGGATGCGCAAGAGGATAATATTGAAATTGTTGTTAAAAATTAAGAACGAGAAATTGCTAAAATTCAGAATGTAATTAACGAGCTGAAACTGATTGAAAAGCATACTGATGAAGGTGTCAACGAGAAGGAAATGTAAATTCGATAACTGAATGTAGATTTAGAATAGCTCAGAGCTCTTGCAAAGGAAGCTAATCCAAGTGCTTTGAAGTAACTTGAATAGCATAATGAGGATATTTTTGATAATACTCAGCTGCACTAGGATGTTTAGGCAGCTATTGAGTAAAGTAAAGTTCTTAATAAATAAAAGGAAGTTAATAGTAAAGTAGAGGTATCTAGAAGGCATCAAAGTAAGGATGTTATGGAGAAGGGAGCGATTAATAAAAATGCAAGAAGTAGACCGAATTTAAGTCACCCAAAGAATGGAATTCAAGTTGAAGAGAAAAGTCCTTAAGAATTACATAGATTACCATCTTTGTAATAGTTCAGTGAAGTTAAGCCTGCATTGATTTAGAAGAAAGAGAGTGAAGAGTATAGCAATAGTAGAGTTTCAAATGGAGAATTAAAAGTAGATAAAGATGATTTCAAAATGTAAAATAATCAAGATAATTCGCCAGTGGTTTAAAAGAAACAAGTTGCAGGTTAGAAATAGGAGCAAAAATAATAGACTATAGAACGGAGAAACAGCAGAAGTAGCAGTTATAGTAGTTAACTTAATGAAGGAAAGGTATAACAAACTTAAGAAGAAGGAGAAGTTAAGAAAAATAAAGAAAATGAGTAGTAACAATAGATAATAGGATCTAATAAACTAATTAAGAAAGAACCAGAGTTATTCAAAGGACTTTAGCTTGTGGAGCAGCCGATAAAGAAATAGAATCCAGTTAAAATCACATCTGATGCCTAAACTGAGATGAATTAAGATTAACCGTAAAAAATCATTTATCCAAGTAAAAATAGAGCTACAATTTAGGTAAATGACACTGCTAAAGATAAAAGTAACTCTTAAGCTGAAGATGTATTTGCTATAACTAAACTCCCACCTTCAGAGTAGAATGTACAGGAAAATAAACTTACATAAAAGCCTGCTAAAATAACTTAATAAAACTAAGATGAAAATAAGGCAACGGGGAATAAAAAACCATTAGATTTTTTTGAAGAAATAGAATGAATCTGCAGAATATTGTAAATAATATGGTATTGTTATGTTGATTAATTTAAATAATTAAAATAAAACAAATCTCTTTGTCTATTGTTGAAAGCTGTTCTTCTCATTTTTTCGATTTGCAAATTGCCCTTAAAACACTACAATTTTCCTTAATAAAGAAGGTTAGAAAGACAGTTTATGAGCATACCATGAAAATGAGAATACACATGAAAAAACAAATTAATCTATGAATTGCGCTGATAAGCTAATATCTCAAATCTTGAATGATTTTATCAATTGAAAGATCATTCGAAACACAGCAAAGTTAAAAATGAATAAAGGGAAGAGAAAAATACAGTAGTAGTTCTTGCAGATCCATAAAAGTCTTCTTATTTTTCATCTACTTTTTGTTGTTGTTGTTGTTTTAGATTTTATTTTTATTTTTCCCATTAATATTTTCTTCAATTTTCATAGAGATCTGGTAAATCATCTAGAAGTTGCATTTCATCGTTATTATTAGGATTGATTGTGTTCGAGTTAAGGTCAAATACATCCATGATTTAAGCTCTCTGCTCGTAGAATTTCTTGGAGAGAACTTCTTCTTTTTTGAGATGTTAGCGGAAAGTCTACAGTCTTTAGCGGAGCATCGTTATCAAGTCACTCTTGTGTTGAAGAATTAAATCCAAATTTTGAACATACACATCTACATCACTTGCTGGTTTATCGACGTTATGCAGCAACATCATTTCCTTAAGAAAAAAATACAATTTAAATCAAAACAAAAAGTTGCAATTTCTCAATTTTATTTATTTGTTTTTTTCCTACTTGTTTGGTTAATTCGACCATATCATCGATGTGAGAGCGATGAGATGCAATGACATCTTCCTCTTCTGCAAGAATGAGTCCAATGAGTTGTTCGTGTTTCTGTGAGATCACCTGCAAATCTTCTTCATTCCGAGCTGTCCAATTCTCAATCTGCTCAATGTTTAAGTTGATAGGGCTAGCATTTCTAAAAAAAGGAAAAATATTTTTAAATTATAATCTCAAATAATAATTCTAATTTACCCATTGAATCCGTTCATTGATTGCTAAGAGCCAATACCAAGTGATTATGGCCTTGATAATTGTTATTAAGATTGTTAATTTTGCTGTAGTTACTATTGAGATTATTGCTGTTATTATTACTAATAAATATTCTTGGAAATCTATTACGCTGAAGAAGGAGGCTATTGCTACATTGATGGAGCTTTATTTAGTTATCTAGGTTCAAGATCAAACATATCATTGTTATTGTTATTGTAGAAATTGTTATTTGAATTAAGTGCGATGTTGTTTGTCATAAGTGCATTAGTATTCTGTGAGTTTAACACATTGTTAAGTCCATTTCCATTATTCGTGTTTGGATTTTAAAACTAGCCATTGTTGTCATTCATAAAATTATTACTGTATGCAGGCCGATTATTCTGCATTTAGACCTACTAACCAGATTATTACTGAGGTGTAACATTGATTGCTGCAGGCTGGTAGTTTTGAAATTAAGCTGGAGGAAGGTTATATTGATTTTATTGTTGGTTTTGTGCACCTTGTTTCATGAGATATTCTAATTTCTGATTGCTGCTAGGGATATTTTCATTGTTGTTCTCCACAACGACTGGTCGTCTTACGACATTCTCTTTTGAAGTTAAAGTTTTTGTCAGGGAATTTTCAAAATCAAAATCAAAAAAGAAAATTTTAGGTATTACTTGATTATCTTGGAAGCATGAGTTGTTGAGCTAATGAATCAAGGCTATTCACTTGCTCCGTGAGTTCATTATTGGTAGGCTTCTTCAGTTCTTTGACTCTATCTGCATACCGGAGTGTGTTTAAGGTATGTTCACTGCTACTTTAAGAAGGAGAAATATTTCCTATCATTACAGTCCTGCAATTTCCTGTGAATGAATCCTTTAAGACCTTTAGAATTAATTCATAAAAAGTTATGGTAAAAATATGAAGAAAATAATAAATAAAAGAGTATCCTACTAGAGTGAGTTTGCTTCCTCTGAAAGGTGTGTAATTCTTCCCTTGATCTAGAGCTCTGATGCATTCTTTCAGTGCTAGCAGCGATTTGTTGATTTCAGCACCATCTTTTCTGTGAAGGAAGAAATAAATATTTTTTTATTAATTTTCTTTAAAAAAGTAACCAACTTACCTAGTTTGTTTATTTTAGTCTATGACATCCGCACCTCTTTCACTTCCAGCAAGATCAATGAATGATATTTTTCCATAGACACTATTCTATCCTTCTTTAAGTGTGATCTGTAGAATCGCATGCGATCTCGAACTATCAGCGTTTGCACTATTCTGAGCTTTAATGGTACAAAATTGCTGTTATGAAAAAGACAATAATATTTGAAGGGTTTAATATATTTCTTTTTTCCTTACCAGTAACTCTTGCTGACATTCCAAACTCGATGATTTTTAGCAGCTAATCGACATTGATGATGCGCTACTCCATAAGTCCAACGATGTTTATATTCTATTTAGCATCTTCTCTCACATGTAAATGCTGTCTCTCATTTAATAAATCAAATAGTTTCCCACAGTATATCTCATAGAACGATACGACGATCTGTAAATGCTAGAACTCAGGCTTTTTAGCAAGAAAAAGAAAATTCATTGCAAAAAATGGACTAAAAAATGATGGTGAAAACAACACCCTCTTTTCTAAAATAAATAAACACAATCATACCCTTTGAAGAGCAGTGAAAATATCTTGACTGGCTAATACGTACATTCCAGGCACTCTGTTCGCTAGACTTCCCAGCATTGTATGTGTTTTACCACTTCCTAATTATTATCACAAACAAATATCCATGCTTTTGCTAGAAATTCAATAGAAAAAATCTTTGAATTTTTTACCTGTCTGCCCATAAGCAAAGCAAGTAACTTTGGCTCTTTGGAAAGCAGCCTAGACAATCGGTCTGACACATGTCATATACACCTACAATAAACGAAAGAAATAATTTGAGAAATTACCAATAGGCTCTTCGCTGTTTTTTCAATTAAATCAGCTTTTTTTTCCTATTTTTTCATCAATGAAACACCCAATTCTCGTTACTTATTCATTCGAGCAATTTTCTCCGAAAGCATGATCAAAATTGAAAAGATGTTCCTCTACATACTTTGTAAGATCAACCTTCTATCTAAGTCAATCGAAGTTAATTACATACTGGAGAAACATTCAAAAAAGAAGAATATATCAGCATACTTCATCTCTTTGACTATGACTGCATTTCCTGCTCGCACATCAATAATGTCTGTCTCTGATTTCGCTTGTTCTTTCTTGTTCAGTGGTCTCTTACGGATAACAACCTTTATCTTTGGTTCATTGGACTGATCGTCAATTTAGAATTCTTGTTCCATATTCTTATCCTCTTCCTTTTCTTTTCTTTCTTTCTTTCTTTTTTTCAAATCTAAGCTGTTTTTGCTGTGTTTCTACCAAGTGAAATCTCTCGATTAGTTTTTTTTCTTTCTTCTATCCTTTTTTTCACTCTCGTTTTCTTTCTCACTTTCAATCAAACCTTTTAAATTATCTTGAATTTATCTCCCTCCCCCTTCCAAACTTACCAGCTTGACTTGAGAAGCTCTAGTAAGACTTAATTTAAATTATTCCTGATATTGTTCCCTTATTTTTACTTTAATTTTTTGAATTTATGGCTAACTTTCACGTCAGTTTTTCTCAAGATTATCTTTCTTTGATCTCAACTTAAATATCTCTTAGAAATCTACGCTTTTTTATTCTTCTTGAGTTATTAACTTTCATAGACTGAAAGTGCACCAAAAAGAGAAAAAACTACTACACTTAATTTTTGGAAATGAAGAAGATAATATTATGAAAATAATTTGCTTAATTGGTTTATTTTTTAGATAATAAAATCAAAAAATTTCTAAAAAAACAAGGAGAATTATCAAACAACTTATTTGTCAATTCGGGTCTTGCTCATTCTTTCTTTCACTCTTGCTTTGAATGAGAAAATAGTCCCTTTGAAGACAACAAACTTTACAATTTGATTCTTCAGTGCGAAATTCCATCATCTATCCTAAATTGGATGATCATCGTAGATTCTCTTGCTTCTGGGGATTGTTTAATGAATTTTGAAATAAAAAATATTTTATCCACAAAATAATATGAAAATGAACTTAAAAAGGTGACTCTAATCTCTTTAAAAGAAAATTACTTGATAGTGATAATTTTGTTCTCTTCCTTGAGATTGACTGCCAAATATTCAAGTTCTTTGATCCTGTTCTCGTATTCAAATCTCATTTTTTCTTCCAACTGCAAAAATTATTCCAAGTAAATAGTTAAAAAGATGAAATATCCAAAAGTATTGAATATTTTTCTCTTACTCTATCGTGTGTTTGTAAGAGCTCGATTGCTTTTTCTCTGGAAGTTCTCTCTCGTTTGATCGATTCATTCAGTTAATCTTGTAGATCTTTCATTTTAAAATTAAACTGACTTGAAGCATATTCAATTTTATTTTCAGATATTCTCTTAATCTTGCTGATTTCTTCCAGCACGACTTATTTGTCTTTTTGAACCTAAGATAACTTCGAAAGTATCTATGCATTTTCAGCTGAAATCTTCTAGTTTTCTTGTCTGTATCTGTCATTGCTAGATTTTAAATCCACAATGATTCCTTACTAGTTTTTGTAACTAGTTTCGATCTATGTTTTTTCCACGTTACATGTTTGAAGTCTGTCATTGTGATACTATTCAGTCATCTAAATGAGAATAGCAAGGAAAATATCCATTAAAATCGATTGTGAATGAGAATATAATTTCAATTAAACATTCATTTTTTTTTGCATTTTTTGTTTCTTTTGTTACTTGTAATTTCTCTTCAAGCTCGATGATTCTCCTCTCGTAATCAGCAACTTTCTCATTCTTTGGACCTCCATATTCATCTCTAAGAGACACACTAAATTTCTTATATTCTTGTTCGAGTGCTGCATTTTCTTTTTGTAGCTTGTCCTTTACATGATTAGCCTCTGTTAATTGCAGATTCAACTCCTAAATTTCTTCTTCTCTTTCTTCTAGGGTTTATCTTTACTTATTCCTAAGGTTCTCAGATAATCTCTCATATTGTTCTTTTGCTTCGTTGAACTCTTTTCTGTGCTGTTAATTGAAATCAAGTCAAGAAGATTTCAATCAAAGCACCAATTTTTAAATCCTGCGAATAAACATGTAATATTTACATTTTCCTGAAGAGTTTGAAGTGCTTTCTCAGCTTACTATTCTCTTAAAACTGCTTTATCTTTCTAAAGTAGCGCATCTTACAATTTTTCTCTTTATTCCTTTTGCAACTTCACTCCATTTTCTTCTTTTTTCTCATAAGTTTAAACTTTACTTTGATAATTATCCATCATATTGATCATTTACTCCTGCTCATTTTTCATCGTCTCACGATCTTTCATGAGTCTACGATTCTCATCTTTTAAGAAATCAAGTTCTTTCTCCAATGTCACTAGCTTCTAAAATCCTTCTCTGTCTTTGATTTTCAAGCTGTCAATTTCTCTCCTGAGCTATTCTAATTCTATTATTTTCTTCTCTTCTTGATCGCCTGCATTTCTTTTCCAATTGCTGGTTTGTGTCTTCAATATCTTAATCTCATTCTCATTTCTTCCTACTTTACTTATTAATTCTTGCTTGTCTCCTTCAAGTATAACTTTCTATTCAACACACTGTCTTAATTTGCTCTCAAGTATTTCTTTTGAATTCTTCTCTTGAGTGTAGGATATCTCAAGACTTTTAAGTTGTTGTTCTTATTACTGTATTAATTTGATATTTGTAGATGATCCAGTTTCTTAATCTTTATTTTGATTGCTCATATCGCTGTATTTCTCCTGTAAATTAGTTAATAAATCAAATACAAAATAGTTAACAATGGGATAAAAAGTAAAATCGATAGCACATACTGAGATCTCAGAGAATCTAGCATACAGTTCTTAATTTTCCTTAGAGAGAAGATTGATTCTCTCGTTTAGATCATCTCTCTCAAGTTTCACTGAAAAAAATTATTCAAAAACAATCAATTATTCATCAATTTTTCATAATAATCTCGAATATTTTACAGAACGCATTGCCAATATTATCCACTACAGCTCCTTCCTTGTGTAGATTGATGATAATACTATTGAAAATCAACCAGAAAGATAACATTAATCCTAATTTATCTACATTTTATCATATCCAAACTCTCTCTCTCTCTTAAGACTTAACTCCCTTATCTTCTGCTTCTTCAAATGAATTGATTATTTTACTTGCATTTTGATTCTAATTGCTCTCTAAGTGTGTTGTTCTCTTGAACTAAATATCCCGTCTTCTTCTCCATATCTTTAAAATCTTCATAGACAGTTTCAAGTATGCGCTCCATTTTTTAAATCTTATCTTCATAAGCATTTAGCAGAGGCTCTAAGAACGAAATTTTCTTGCCTACATTAGAAATCTTTATCGATTCCATATTATTAAAAGAAGTCCCTGTCGCCTATTAGATCTACGCTTATCCTGGTCGAACATTGAATCTCACTTGAAGCTCTGTGAGTTCTTAACCGAGACGAAAATCTATTTAACAATAAATGCACTGTATCTAAATTCTCTTTAAATATCTATTATCTATTTTAGTTCAAAAAAAAAAAAGGACATTTTACTGATTTTATCTAAGAATGCAACCTCTTTCTTCAGAATATTATTCTCATTGAGGAGTTAAAACTCTGAAGCCTTTTTCTAAAGGAAGTCTTTTTCATTCCCAAGTTGATTTACAATGATGCTCTATCCGTTATTCATCATAACTTTGAAACTTCTGTTAAGCTGTTTATTTTATTTCTTCTTGCTTTTGTATCAACCAGTTTAAAGATTTTCTTTTTTTTTCAAATTTCAATCGAAATAAAGTTATTATTTGCTATTCTCAACATGCATTCCAAATAATAAAGAGTATTAACAACAACAAGAAAAGCTTTTTTGTTTCAAATGCTTTTTAACTTTAAAACAACAAATTTTTTCAATGTCCTTTTCAATGAAGAAAACAAGAAATTGATATTTAATTGTATTTTTTTATTTTTTTCTTTCAAAAATGTTTATCTAAAAAAATATTCTTAAATCACATCAATTCCAGTATCACAAACGTAACAAGAACACACTCGCAGAAAAGAGAAATACTTATTAAGACATATCCAATTCCTTTTTGCTTGCTTAATATCTGCTTCACCTCTAAGAAATGGCATATTTCTGTTTAATTTTCATACATTCAACTGAATAATTTTCATTAAATCCTCCACAGTTAAACATTTCAGACATGTTTTCCTAGGACATTTAATTTCAAAATGTTAGAAATCACTTAAATCATAATTCATCACTTATGCTAGCTGCTCTCTCAGCGGTACAATCATTGTCTGATTTGCTTGAGAATTAGAACACAACTAGCGCATTGCTTTGATAAACCCATAACTTGTCTATTAAGTTAAAAAAGTCAATAGGCAAACAGAGCATCTTTCGTCTTAACAAGAAAGTTGAATAACACTCGCAGAATTATCCATGATCTTCTTTGTGCAGAGATTTTTAAGGAAAGGATAAATGTGATAATCTGTGTTAGAAGCATGTTCTAATCTATTGTCATGGAATTTAGACTAAACCAGAATAATATCTTCCCTTTGCTTTTAATCTTTCAACGAACCCATGGCTTCATTGAATGCTTCTTCCACAGTTTTTGCAGCCATTCTTTTTTCGTTTTTTTAGTTTTTCTTGGTTAAAATGACGTTCTGAGCAGTTGTTGTGTGATCTGCTTTTTGCTTGAATTTAATTCTTAGAATATTTTGTTTTTGTCAATTAATAATTCCCTCCTTCCTCCTATTTCAATAGCGCTACTTTTTCTTCCCCTTTTTCAATCAATTATTTGCAACTCAAAACCAATAAAATGTGTCTAATTTACTTAGTTTGACTGTGAAAATCATCATTTTTCCATTCATTTTTTTTAGAATATTACAAAATAAATACATAAGATAAAAAAAATTAAGCAAAACATGAAACAAATTTGTGTTTTTGCTGAATTTGAACTAAAATTTGCTCACTAACTTTACAACAATTACTCAATAGAAGATGCCTAGGAGAAAAGTAACTAAAGGAATTCTTCATTTCCATCCCATAAAGTATCATTCTAAAAGCATTCTCTGGTATTTATAATTATACCACTAGCTGATTATGTACTTTGATAATCATCACTGTCGACTGAAATTCAATAAAAATCAGTTTATTAGTTGAAATTATGATAATTTGATAAAGAAATAAATCTAAAAAATATCATATTTCTAACAAGAATCCTACCTTTTTTTGATTTTGTTGGTCTCTTTAACGATCTGGTTGATTAGACTGCATCGCTGATTCTACCATTGTCAACTATTGATACTCTAGGCATTCTAGAGATGCTATTCGTTAGTGACATTGAACTTTAATTTTATTTCTCCACTAAACTATCATAATTTCTAGCAATTCCCAGTGTAGTTTCTGCATCAAATTTATTATTATTATTATTTGTATTAATATTATTTTCAATTGTGCTATATCTACCTTCAACAATACTCTATTTCCCACATATAAAGCTGCTACGTCCTTCAAGATCAACAGTTCCTTCTTCCTCAATCTTACAATCATCTAAAAACGGAACGGCATGAAAATCTTCATAGACTTATTATTACTCTAGCGCACATTCTTAAAGTTTATCTTCAATTGCATTGCGCTTCATTTCGAGTTCTTCCCGGAGCATCATCAAAGGAGTTGGTAATTACACATGCGAATGTCTTGCTAACACCTCATAAGCTTAGAGAACCATTTATCCCATAACTTTCAAATCTTCTCCAGCTTAAATTCTTCCTTCACACTTTTTAACAAAAGTAATTAGGCATCCATTACAAACAACATTAATAATCAAAAATAACAATCTTTACATTAAGTTAGAGCTTCAAATAAAGAGATTTCGATTAAGATACCAGAACTGACACTCTTTCTTTAATTCGATCTACCAACTAAAGGAAGGAACTACTATAAAGTGACTAAATCACCTATCTATTTTCTCTTACACCTTGTTCATCTACTCCACTATCATTCTCTTCGAATATCAGCTACTCAACTTAAGGTAGTACCTACAACTAACTTTCAACTAAACATTTCACAGCTTATTATGTATTTTTATTTTTCTCCGAACCATGCTAGAATTCTCTAATTATCTCCTCCGCCTGTATAAATTACGTTCTCAATTCATCGTTTTATCTCGATATATCCATAATCATTTATTCCTTATTCCCTAGAGATCGTTTCAATTCTTCAATATTTAATTTACCTGCTTCTAATAACCCTAAACATTCATCTAATTCTTTACGTAAATGTGCATTTATTTATTCTAACTATGATATTTTCATTTATGAACTATTCTTCTCATTCGATTTTTCTTCTTATTAACATCTCAATTATTCTTCTGATTCTCTAACTCTCTTCTAATACTCATTCAGCTTATTAAATACCTCCTAGTATTTCTACTACAAATCCTAAAACTTACATTTTAATTCACCATATTCTTCCTATAACTCTAAATATTTATATTCCTATTGCTAATTCCTTTATTCAACTTGCTAATCTCTCACACCCTTCTATTCGTTACTTTGTTGCTGTAAATCTCTGATTTATAACTCCATTTCAACTTTTTATCTCTCTACGCCATTCAATTTCTTATTAATATCATTATATTTCTATTATAACTCTTAATTCTTGCTTTCCCCTGAAACAGCTCTTCTTTCAGCTGCTTCTATTTTCTAATGCATAATTACTCCATCATTTTAGCATTACTACTCAAATCCTTTCTGTCTTTAAATATCCTTCAATTCCTTCAATTCAATTTCCACTTTTTCTTTATCTTTTTAGGTTAATCGCAATTGCACACACATTTTCTCTAGATCTCTTTCAAGTTCTTCTTTCTTAATTATCGAAACACTATCATTCACATACGAAGACTTATTACCCAGACTACACTATTACCGCAACGATAGATTCTCTTCTTCAATTATCTCCATCGATTTCTATAAATATTATGATAATTTCAATTATTCTTAAAAACATTATCGATATTTATTAACTTATTCTTCCAAGGATTACTAAACGCTATCAATATTAGCATATTCATCTTCTAGACTCTCGATTTGCTATCTAATCTCCTTAAATTTATTACTGCCTTCTCTCAGAATTGAACTGCTCCACATATCACTGTTCTTATTATTTATATTGCCTGCATTAGTTGTTTTCTTCACTTAACTCGATTTCATGTTGGCTAATTAACTATGCTTAACGTTATTTATCTAATTCTACAAACTATTCACTGAGTTATGCCTAGATTTCTTAATGCTCTCTGGTTTATTCTCAAAAAAGTAACTATCCTCATTTACTTCCAGTTATCTCCTAGGAAAACCAATCTAAAGAGTACTTTAATTAGATTGATCTCCTCCACCAATTCTCAGCTCCTCCAATGCATCTCTTAATCTTTAAAATTCTCGTGATAATCCAATAAACTAATTTCCTTTAAGTCTCCCACCTTCTAGTTCATTCTCTTAACCAGCAACTTCTTCAAAAACCCGTTTAGCTTCTTCTAATATCCACTGGATATCTTCTTATCGTTGAGAATATCTTTATAATTTAGACACTTAAGTACTAATAGTTAAGTTCTTTTCGATGATTTCTTCTTCGAGAGCACGTATCTGTTAGGTTCTATCAAAAAGTTGTTTCTCTAATTCTGTCATTTTCGCTATCACCATTTAGGATGTTCTTACAGATTCAAGTAAAGCCTTTTCAAATTCATAATAAATGTTCTTGACTAAAAATACTAATAGTTCTTTATTGTCTTCATCTAAGAAAGCGCAGCTTAGAGATTATTAATTCTTGGATTCACCTGTAGTGCTAAGTGTCTTTAACAAATCCACTCTTGCTTTGAGTTCTCTAAGAATTACATTTTTTCGTTAATTTAACAATTCATTGTCGGTTTCAGCAGCTACTGGAAAAATTCTTGAATTTGAATTATTTGAAAACGATGCCCTTGGAGGAGAATAGCTAGAGCGACTGACGACATATGATTGCTTGAAATCCCTTGTAGCCATGGTGTTGAGAATATCACTGGGATGTCTAGTATTGCTACTTTCAGAGTGTAAACTCTCAACCCTCTTTTAAACCTTTTTGAATTCATTAATAAAATATTGGTAATTTAAAATTTCATTTGCTGGTTTTAAATCACGCAAAAACATAAATCAAAAAATAAAGATCTGTTTACCTCTTCGACTCTCTCTTTCAATCTGGTCACATTCTCCTTCTATTTATGTTTTATTATCACAAACAAACAGGATTAATGCATATATTTTACACTCATTAACATTTTTTTAAACAAAATAAAAATCATATTTCCAAAACAATTCTTTACATTCCTGTCTGCTTCTTATTAGATTAGCATGGATGTCTTGAGTTTCATCGACACTGATCCGCTTGGAGGGAGACACTGTGATGGAGTTAGTGCGGTGACAGCTTTCCCGTAAAGTGAGTCTCTTGTAGAATATTAATCTTGTTATGGTTATTATTACTGAACTATCAGCATTTATTTGTCAGCTCTAAGTGCCTGTCCTGATTGTTTGCTGGAGAAGCTATTTGAACTTTAAGAATGAAAACTACTGCCTCCTGTACTGTAATGATCAGGTGTGTTACTGTAATGATATCTATTTGAACGCATCGTATTTTTGTTAAAGAACAATTTTTCTAAAAATAGTTGCCTTTTTTCTTCTTCTTTGCCTCTATCAATTAAGAACAAAAAATAGTATGATGGTGTTGTGTATAACTACTTAGTTGAGAAATATTATGCTTCTTGTATTCTTTTAAATCAGCTTCAATTTCAGCAAATTAATTGATTTCAATTCAAATCAGATTTTTTTTTTTTTGAATTTCCCAAACGCTTAGTTATTGTTTTTTTTGAAGTCTACGCATGTTTACCCGCCATTCAAGTTATTATATGCCTAAAAGAAAGAAAGTCAATTTGAATGCATTTATTTTTTTCTCGTTTATTTTCTATTTTAAAACAAAGTAGATTAAATATCAAATTAAACAAAAAAATAAATACAAAAAAATTATGCAATATTCAAGAGATAATAATGAACTTTCCTATCAAAAGAACAAAATGGGCAGTACAATATGAGTAATTTTGCCTAATTAGTTGCTTGCTGATTCTCTCAAAGCAACTTGAAGATAAAATAATTGATAAAAATGTACAGAATGAAAAATGAAAAAAAGTAGATGAACTATTCTTCACACGTCACATTTCCTAGTTTTATAACTCTATCGTTAACACTTTAGGTATCTCTGTTGTTTCCATTTCCATTCGCGAATGTTAGATCACCTGTGATATACTTTTTAATTGAGCTTAGCTGCAATTATGTGATAGACTTTGTGTATGAGAAAATATACCAATTCACATCTTCATTACAGTCAGGTTAAGTTCGGGACCCTTAATACGTGTAGTATTCATCAGTAGTGTCTAGAACACCTTCAAATGCTGTAGAAGGGTTCATCGTAAATGACCCAACAGCTGATGGTAACCATGTATCAAAAAAAGCTGCAGTTGTTGCTGTTTTAGAAGTATCCACGTTAAAAAGAAGACTCACAATAGCGGTAGGAAGCACAGCTGGATCGTTATTGGCAAGAGAAGTTGCAAATTCATCTTTAATTGTATGGAAAAATTATATTTCCATATCGTAACTGTTCCCGTCAAGCTAGTGCTCAGAAGGAGTGTGGATTTGAAATTTCGTCCCATCATAACCTATTAAGACTCCGTTAATGTCTTTCGCATATAAGACACTGAACACCCCTGTTGACGATAAACCAGCTAAGTCAAGTGTTACAGACGTTGTCACGTCAGTGTTGTGTAGTACCATGTCGATCGTCATCTGTGTTTTTCAAAAAAGGAAAATAAGTTTGTATTCATCAAATGAATCATGTGAAAATTTGTTGTTACACTATTATCGCATGTGCCGGTGATGTTCGAGATGTCTACTGGAGATTAGCTTAATCCTGTGGAGCACATGTCTGTCCAATCACTTCCGTTACTTGTGTATTTGTAGCTAGTCGAGCTTGAACATAGCACAGATGATATTGCTAGACAACTTATGAAGGCAATGAAGAATTGAATTCTCTATGACATATTTTGATTATGTTTGTATGGTTAGCTTCTAGTTCGATTCCTTTTATTAATTGATTACCCCTTTTTACGTTTAAAAGTGTGTGTGTGTTTTAAATAAATTATTCTTTTTTTCTACTTAGTTTGTTTTGCAGCTAGTGTATTTTAAGTGCTTTAATCTTTCTTTTCAACAAAACAACAACGAAAAATAACAAAAAATCCATTTATTTCTCATAAAATTCTTCTACAATTTACACTAATAAGTTGATTGTTCTATTCATTGATTCTTTAGATCCCTGCCATTTTAGAGGAACTGCCTTAAATTTGAGGTTTACTTTTATCTTACTATGACTGTAGTTAAATAGATTATCTCAGATATTGCGGCTTCTTTTTGGAATATTCCTTTGAGAGAACAGGTGATTTAGAACGATTCTCCTTCGTCGACAACTATGCGTCAAGGTTAGACATAAAATTAGTTATTTAACTTTAATATTTTGAAACTGATTTCTTATTCCACTAAATGTTGTATTCTTAGATGCCTTATCGGGAAAATTAGTTCTCATATCCTTTTGATTGCAAATGATGAATCTGATTGTGTTATTGTAGTTAAGAAGACGTTTAACTGTGAAGATTCGTATTATTTGGAGTAACCAGACGAGATTTTAGTGGACCGCCTAAATTATCCTCATGTTTTTATGCGAATTATTTGTCTTAAAGTGTCATTCTACCCCCTGCCGATTCTGCTCTTGAAAACGAATAATCTACTGAATTTTGTTTATTTAAACCAGTTTAGCCATCTTTCTATGCTACAACGAAATTAAAATCTTGATATCCCCATTGAGGAGTTTAACCATCTTTTTCGTTCGTGTTCTTTTAAGAGATTCGTTCTAGAGAAAAATTCTAAGGAAATGTATCTACTAATGATTTACTACGACTCCCAGCAAAACTAGAACCTGATCTCTTTTCGTAGGACGATTCCAGTGCTTCCTTGCTGAGGAGAAAGAAATCTTCTTAGGGAATAGGAATAGCAAGAGGATTTAAGACCATAACACAAGCACTTTTAAACCCATTTGATTGATGTTTTTCTTCGTTTAGATGATTATTTTTAAAACTTTACGCAATTTCGCTTGGTTTTACTACCTAAGAAAGACATGAACTTCCATTCGTTCCTTTGGAAGAAATAAACGCTTTAATCGATTAAATGTTTTTAGAAAGTGCAAGTGTCGCTGAATGAGGAGGTTTGTATTTAAACTCGAAGCTTGAAGATGAACCTGAAGGATTGTTATGGCTGTTATGAACTCCGAATCCTTCAGAACTCATATTTTCTTGCTTGATATTTTGATTTGAATCAGCATCTAGCAAAATCGAATCGATCACTTGATTTATCAAACTCAGCCTAGGTTTTCGTTTAGCTATATTTTTGAACTCCTTCACATGTCTCAGACGCTCTTCTTCGCTTGAAGGTATCTGCTAGACGCCTTAGTTAACTTTAATATACTAATTATATTCACTTTTAATTTTCTAACCTTTTCCTTTGAGGAATCTTGGAAGAGTACATCGCAAAGGCATATTATAACAACAATTCTTATCGCCGTCATGAGATTACATGATTTACTAAGGAGTGCTTGAAACTCTTCGTGGATTTGGTTTCAAAAGTGGTTTTATGTTACTGTTTTAAGGTGGGCATTCATATGAACTGCCAGGTTATTCTTCTTCTTCTTCTTCTAAGGTTTATTCTAAGAAAATACTTTGCCTGTTGCTGAGTTAAGCTGATTAAGCATATTGCACACTTAAGAATGGTTCTTATTAACTGAAGTTGTTAGATATTTTACAGTCTTCTTCATATGTGCTATTTAGTTTTGTTTGATCATCTTTGATGGTTGTTTTATTGGTTTTAGTAAAGTTTTAAGATGTCAATTCAAGCTTATCTTGAGGATTTCTATTCGATTGAGTTCGTTTTTATTTTACCTTTGAAGAATATATTCTCCTACTTCCTCGAGGTTAAAAACTACTCTTTTCAGGTTACTCATTGTAACTTCCTTCTTGAGGAATCCATGGCCCAAAGGAGCTAGGATCATGTAGATATTCTGATATCTCAAGTAATTATTCCTTGATCTTGCCGTCTTTAAAGTCTTATTGTATGTTTGAGATATTTTGAATATCACTGCTATGTTCTTTTTGTTTTCCTTTATGTTTCTAGTCTTTGACCTGCGCGATTTGTATTTGTATTTGATATGATGGAACTGAATCTTCATTATGAGGAATACATTTTTAGTTGCTTATCATCCTGTAAAATTGCTATTTCAACGGATAATAACGACTCTAAAGTAATAAATTAATTTGGTGTTTGCTTCCAATCTATTTTTGGAAAATCTGCAATCAATTTTTAATTTTTGCTTAATCATAATATAAATTAACTCATTTTATCAAATTAATCAACTAATCATACATGTCTCATAGAAATACAATCTTTAATTGAATTTTAACATAAAATAACCACTCATAAATAGGAATATCTTGAGTAAATATCCTGAAAAATCCTTCAGATCAACCGATATTTGCACGGTAGTTTTTAGGATTCAATTATTTTTATTTTTTATTCTTAGATTTTTTTATTCTTTTCTTGAAACAACTCAGAACACTGCTCGAAGTAGTATTTCTCCATGATTAACTCGCATTTCGCATCATATTCTAGATTCGATATATCTAAAGCATCCTTAAACAAAAATGCTGAAGATGAGGACTAACTTTCATCTCTTAATCTCTACACCGTTTCTCTATGCTATTATGTGATATTGTAGCGAATCAAAATGAATGCTTCGATACTGTTGAGTACTCCAGCATTTGTCCTTGAGAATTATAAATGAGGTGGATATTGAACATGTTAAGTGCTTATCTAGCAGCTAGTTACAATATGAATATTATCAAGAGTACAAATCTCTATTTCAGGAATCTCGAAGAATAAATCCTTGTAATTTTCCATGTTATTGATACTTTATTGTTCCATTTACTGCTAAAGCATGTTAAACTCAAAAAGAGCCCTTCTGGAAGTATAATTAAACACATTAAAAAACCCTTTGTGAAGCAGATGTTCAATGAGTTACTAGCTTTTCCCTCCGATCATACTAATACTCGGTTATGTCATGCTAAAATGCGCGATTGTTGTAGTCAGATTAGTAAACGAAAGCATGTGAGAACCAATACAAACAAATTCATCGTCTTTCGATAATTATGCAAGTTTTTTATCTCTTTCTTGTAGCATAAACTCCTCTCTTTCTTTGAGAAGCTATTGGAGATTCTCTGGATCGTTTTCATATGAGTCAATGATGTTTTAAATGAGACTCTGAATTAAAAATATCGTAGTTTAATGTTTCTTAATTATCTATGCGAACTTGTAGTTATCATTGTTTTGAGAGTTCTCTAATTCATAGATAGCTTAGCTTAGAATCTTCATTGGTTTAACAGTCTCAATTTTAATATTTATTGATGATGTCTTCTTTTCAATTGCTAGAATATTCCTAAACTCATTGAAAATTACGCTAGAGAGAAGTTCCTGATCTGTTTCCTCTTCGACTTCTACGAGAATATCGCCAGCAAGAAGGAAGATCTTTTTGGAAGGAATCAAACGAAATACATACTCAGGTAACGATGAATATATTGACTGCCTGTTAAGTTTGGAGCATTTCATAATTTTATGAAATTAATATGAATTAGTTTGCAATTTATCTTTTATAATAATCTTGTGGAGTTTTTTCGCAGGAACTGCTACTACTTCTAAGTCTTCATTCTCTTTCATTTTTGATTCATCTTTTTTTGTGCGTTTTCTGTTAATTCGATGATCTTAATTAATATTTGCGATTTACATTTACTTTCCAAAAATTATTCAATTATTATTTTAATTTCTTTTTTGCTTTAATTTATGATCTTTAAGATTGGTGTGAAACAATAACATTTGTGTAAATACAGAGAATAATCGAGATCCAAGCTTTTTCTAGATACGCAAAAACATTCATTAATTATTCTATTATTCTTTTCTCTCCGTATTCATCAAGTTACTGATTGAATTACGTACTTTGATAATCAAATCCATTGGTTTTTGAACACTCGAACTTATCTCTTTAAAAATAATGTCATTTACTAAATTCAATTACTTTAAACACATCAAATGAATATATATATTGTACTGTTGTATTTTGTTTATTGCTTAACTATCTCCTGAGATTCTGCAAAAGAAACAAAAAATACTATTTACTGAACATAAATAAATTGAACTCAAAAACATCAAATCAATCTATATTTGCAGGATATCTATTTAGCAATCGCATTAGCAGTTGTTTCTTGAGCTTGTATTATTCTTTTCTCATTTTCTAGTTGTTCAAATCGTTCTTTGTAATATTTCTCCAGAAATATTTAACTTTTGACTTCATATTCCATACTGCTTACTTCCAAAGAATCCTTCTAATTAGAAGTCAAAGAAGAGAATTGATCTTGTCTTATTTTCAAAAGAGTCTCAAGGAGTTGTAAAGTAACATTATATCTTACAATAAAAATTGTTTCAATTTAGTTTAGAAACCAGAATTTATTCTCTTCAAACCGCAAATGAGAAGGATACTCAATATGTTTTGATGTTATTTAACAGTCGCAGACAATATGAATATTGTCAAGAGTGTTTAGCTCAAATAAAGGAACTTCAAAGATAAATTCAGGGAAAAAGTTTATTTACTCTTTATTTGTTGCGTTCATTTGCTAAATTTTAGCATAAGTTTCAAAGATTATTCGACGTGAAGCGTAGTTATATACGCTGAAGAATCCTTATCGAAGAAAATACTCTAAAAGTTAGGATTCTTCTCCACCAATCAAAGCAATCCCAAGCTTAGTGATACTTATATTAGATATTGTAGTTGTTTTATTTACAAATGAAAGTTTAAGCTAGCCAATTACAGCAAATTCATCGTTTAAAGACATTTCCTTTACTAATTTTTCTTTTTCTTGAAGCATAAATGCTTCTCTATCCTTAAGAAGATTCTATAAAGACTCTAGGTCATCTTGATAAGTGTCTATAACTTACTAAATTAGATCTTAAATGATGAAAATAGTATTTTAGTGTTGTTTCAATACAAGAGCATAATTATAATTATCTTGATTTTGAGAATTTTCCAGCTAATAAATAACTTAATTTAACATTTTCATAGGCCGTACACTCTCGATCATCAGCTCGAATTATGAATTATCCTACTTCACTTAAAGGATGTTGCGAAATTCATTGAAAACTATGTTATTTTAGCAATCTTTATCGAGATTATCTCCAATTTCCACAAAAATATCTCCAGCTAAAAAATATATTTGTTTTGATGGAATCAATCTGTAGATGTACTCAGGAAGGTTTGAAAGGTATTGCTGTATGTTACTTAAACGAGAATTCTTCATAATTACATGGGTTAAGAACATCTTTTTAGAGAATTTTTCTTGTTTTATTATCTTTTTCTTTCTCTTCAGGATAGCTAAAGTTTAAGGAAGCTCATCATCTTTTTTATTATCTTATGAACAGAAAAGATTATCAACAGAATCATCCTGTGTTTTTAAAGAATCATTTTGATCATTTTCCTTAATGCTTTATTATGTTTTCTCATAATTGACTTCATGATTCATAGAGGCTATCATAGGTAACTCAAAGTTTGTTTTTGTTTTTTCTAAGTTGTAAAAATTAAGAAAGCTGTGATCTGTTCTGTAATTTTGTGAGATAATCTATCTCTTTTTTTAATTTCAATACAAGCAAGATTTCATTTATTCCCATTGGTTATTTTGCTTTGAATTCATAATTATAATAATGTTGTATTTTGTTTATTGCTTAACTATCTCCTGAGATTCTGCAAAAGAAACAAAAAATACTATTTACTGAACATAAATAAATTGAACTCAAAAACATCA
>Ga0302271_10001298_pt1 | contig 24227 bp, 5 predicted proteins | sample III_Bog_N1_1_FD_198767 | JGI IMG/M metagenome (GOLD analysis project Ga0302271, IMG submission 198767) | Peat permafrost microbial communities from Stordalen Mire near Abisko, Sweden - III_Bog_N1_1 | ecosystem: Environmental > Terrestrial > Soil > Wetlands > Peat | place: Sweden: Abisko... | reverse complement strand
TGAAACTGGAGAATCTCAGATGGAATTAAATGGTGGAGAAAGAATTTTTTCTAGAATACATACTAGAAAATTAATCTCACTAGCTAAAAAAGCGTCTAAATCTAAAAGTGATGCTGATTATAAGAAATTAGGTAAAAAAGTTTTTGAGTATATTGACAAACAAAATACGCAGAAACAAGAATTTACTCAGGTATAAAAAAAGCAGGAGACTTTACTCCTGCTTGCTTTGAGATATTTAAATGGATTAAAGAGAGTCTATTAAGACATACCTACTTTCTGTTTTGTGAACTCAAAGTTTATACTACAAATATAAGTATAATTTCCAGATTTTACTCTGAAAGTTTTATTTATTTACTATTGTACTTTACCAAAAATTTGAGTACTTTTGGCATCGTATATATACAAAAGAATGTTTAATTAAACTATTAAGTACTATGAAATTCAAAATCAAGTCCTTCCAAGAAGGTGGGCCAGTGGCCCCAGAAGCAGCTCCAGCCGCACCACAAGGTGGAGCCCCAGAACAAGGTGGCGCACCTGCTGAAGGTGGGGGCCAAGATCCTTTAATGCAGATTGCTGAGATGTTTTCTCAAGCATTACAATCACAAGATTGTGCAGCATTATCTCAAGGAGCCCAAATGTTTCTACAATTAATTGCTCAAGCACAAGGCGGAGCAGGTGGAGCACAAGGCGGAGCACCTGCAGAACAGCCTGGTCAACCAGTCTTTAAAAAAGGTGGTAAATTTGAAAAAATTCAAATGAAAGGCAGAAAACCTGTTGAAAAAGAGGAAGCCATTATGGATAAAAAAGGTGGTAAGATGAGCAAAAAATGCTAATTATTAAAACTATGAAAGAGAGCAGGGAAATATCTCTGCTTTTTTTCTATTAAATTACTTTTACTATGGGACAAATACCAAAAATAATATATGCTCAATCCGGTACTAAACTTACATTCAATGTTAATGGAACAGATGTGGCTTTAGATAAAGAAGCCGTTGAAGCAGCTGGTGCACAAAGTTTTGATGAATTGGTTAAATCAGGAGAATTAAATGATAGAGATCGTACTGCTTTTATGAAGACAGTAGGAGATTTTTCTAATCAAGCACAACAAGGGAAATATAAATTAAATACAGCAGGACCATCTTCTCTCATATCTATGAATTATGAAGGCCCTACTAATCAAGCTGGTTTAGGTAAAACTGAATCAGGAGAAGTGGCCGAACGTACAGGTGTTGGTAGATTTTTGTCTAAAAGACTAAAGCCTACTGAAGCTAGTCATATGGCTAGACTCAATACTATTTTAGGAACTAAAATAGGGGCTATGGCATTGGATGCACAAGCTAAGGAAGATGCTAATAAAGCCTCTTTAAAAGTAAAAACTGATGCAGAAATCAAGGCTAAAGCTGATGCAGAAGCATTAAGTTTTGCAGGAAAACCTCAACAATTTGCTGAATATTTAAATACTAAATTAGGAGGAGCACATAATGCAGAAGTAATTGCAGCAATGTCTTCTGATGAAAAACTAAGACACGCAAGAGAATACTTTGAGAAGACTTATCCAGAAGTTAAAAAATATGGAAAGAGTAAAGATATTGATTTTTCAGAATTAGAAAAACGAAAAAAAGATGGAGCATTTGATTATAGTCCAGATTTTTTCTCTGATTTCTATGGCAGATTATATGAAGATAGCGGAAGAAAACAGATGCAAGATTTCTTTGGTACTACTCCTGTGCAAAAAGAAGAGATAGAAAAAAATGCTTTACAAAAAGCTAGTGCTGAGGCAGATCAAAATGCTTTAGCAGTTAATCCTAATTATCATGCTATAGGTGAAGATCTTGTAAGTAAATCACCACGTATTAATATAGGTGGTAATAATTATCACGCTGTATTAACAAAAGATCCTAAAACAGGAAAACAGTCTCTTGAGTATGTTAGTCTTCCTGATAATTTAGCAAGTTCAGCTCCTGATGCTATGCACACAGAATTGAAAACTGCAAAACGTATTAAAACAGTGCCTGGAGCTAATGGAGAGATTCTATTGAATGTAGATGGTAAATTATTTCATTTACCAAAAATTGGAGAAAATATAACTCCTAGAGCAGTTGAAACTCCCTCAGGCAAAAGTCCTGTTAAAACTGATATATCTAGTTTAATTTCTGGCCTAAAAGGCATTCCTTTAAATCCAGCTAATGCTAATAAAACGCGTATGCGTACTGTTAGTCATACTTCTGTAGATGATCCTATTAATGCTTTAATACATAGAGCAGCGGGTTTTAAAGAAGGTGGTATAGTATCTTTACAAGATGGAGGAAGTTTTGATGCAAATATTCAGAAGAGATTAGCCGAAGAGGATGCATATGAAGCCAGTGTGGCACAAAAAAATACACAAACTCCTGTTGAAACTCCTACTGAAACTACTACAACCCCTGCTATTAAAGGAAAAGTATTACAAGGAAAAGGAGCTCCAACGATTAAAGATATATATGGTGCAGCCACAGATGATAACATTGAATTATCAGAAGCTGATAAATTAGATGCAGGTGCTTTGGCAAGCGACTTTGCAGGACTTATTATAGGTCTTACAGCAGGTGGTGTTGGTGGTTCTGTAGTATCTTCTGGTTTAGGTTTAGCCTCTACTATAGCTACTGCAAAAGCTGACTATTTAAGAGACGGAACATTTGGTATGGATGACTTATTAAAAACAAGTTTATCTTTAACAGCAGATGCTGCTACATTATTTCCATACTTAGGAGAAGGGGCTCAATCTTTAAAAATAGTACAACATATTCCTAAAATTGCTAAACTACTAAAATATGCTGGATATGCAGGAATGGGTACTGGAGCATTAATCTTAGCAGATAAACTTAGATCAGGTGAAAAATCTATCACTGATTTAGATACCAATGATTTAAAATTAATTATTGGAGGTTTAAGAATGGCTTCAGCTGGAACTAGTATGGGTAAGACCGTACGAAGACAACCTGTAGAAGAATTTGAGGGGCGTGTTATAAATCCAGAGGGACAAGAAATTCCAGCTACATTCAAAAGAGCTGGTGAAACGTTTGTTCCAAAAGATGAAGCTTTAAAAGATTATAAAGCTGTTATGGAAAAAACTAAATTTGGTTTAGGTAAATCTAGAATTGCAGGAAGTGCTCAAACTGAAGTAACAGTGACTCCAGAAGAAACCACTGCTTCTTCTTTCTTAGGACGTAGAGCCATGGAAAGAAGAAATACAATGAGATTTGGTTTAAATAAAGAAAGTAAGGCTCAAGAAATTGAAACTTTAATAGCCTCTAATAAAGCCAAAGATTTTGAAACAGCTACTGCTAGAAAAGCAGCTAGTGTAGAGACGGATAAATTAAAGAGAACTCCAGGAAGTCCTATGCCTACTGGACAAGCAGAAGGTCCTTTAAAAGCTACTGATGTAACTACTGCTACAAAAATTCCATCTGTACCAACTAGAACTCCTTCTAATAAAATGAGTCAACCTACACCAAAGAAAAATGCTCCTGCTCCTACAAGAGAAGAAGTTTTACAGGAAGCATCACAAAGTACTCTATCTCCTAAAATACAAGAGATTTTAAACAGAGTATCTACTCCAGTAACTACAACATCTACATTAAATAGAGCCACTATTAAAGTACCTAGAAGAGGTACTATCGGTAAAAAAGAGTTAGCATCTGCTAAACAATCTGAAAAAGAAACAGTAAAAATACATAAAGAAGAGGCTAAGAGTATTAAAAACAAAACATTATCTTCAAAACGACAAGATTCTACTTTATCTTCTATTAATAAAAAATATCGTGCTGGAGGAATTTTATTTGGATCTAATGGATTAATAGCACCTAAATATTCGATGCCTTATGATCCAGAATCAAATGATAATCCAGAATGGCTTACTGATGCTATGAATAAAATGAAATATGTGGCACCAATACGTGATATAGATTCTTCTTTAAATAACAAATTAATGCCTAATAGTTTTAATAGACTTAAAGTAAGTAAAGGTATTGGAAATCAAAGTCCTGGTGTAGCATTGTCTCAAGGATCTAAAGGAGGTTTAGGTAATCTAAAATTAAATTTAAATAATAAATCAGCTTTACAAGCAGGAGAATTTGCTAGAGTATTGGCTCTAAATAGAGGTATAGATCAGAGGGATACTAGAATAGAAGCCCCAATGGTAACTGCCCCCGCAGAAGTTCCAATATCATTTAGAAGAACAGGCTGGCCAAAAAGAAGCACAAGGTATAGCCGCAGATGCACAAGCAAGACAAACTTCTGCTGGAAGATCTATGGAAAATCAGTTAAGAAATGCAGAAGTGAGAGGAAAAGTAGCTGATCAAAATACTTCTAATTTATCTCAAGCAATTCAAGGACAAAGAATGGCAGAAAATCAAAAAAGAGACGAAAAAATTGCTAACTTTGATACTTTAGCAGCATCACAAATCTCGGATAAAAAACAAGAGATGTACCAAAAAGAAGGTATGATTAAAAAGATGCGATTAGATCAGCTGCAGAGAACATTAGATCAATCCCCAGAATTTAAAGGCTTACAACAACAATATTGGCAAGAAAGTTTAAAAGGACAAATATCTCCTGAAACTGAGGCTAGATATCAAAAATATCAAGATGCTCTTAATAGAGGAACTAGTCAAGTATATGGATTGCCAATTGCAAAATCTGGAGGTTCTATAAATAATGAAACTGCTAAATACGAGATGGAAATGTATAAAGAGAGAAAAAAAGATAATAAAGAAATTACTCAAACTTCTAATCGTTGGAAAGAAAAAGTTTCTGATAAAAGACAGGACATAACAGTTAAAGCATCAAAAGAATTAACAGACTTCATTACTAAAATTTTGAAATAAATGAAAATAAACATAAAAAAATTGCAAGCAGGGGGCCTATTAACATATAGGCCCACTCCTTCTTTACCTCAGCAAGAAGTTGCTCCAACTCCTCCAGTAGAAGCTCCTATTAGTGATGATTTATTGGATAAATTAGTTGGAGGAGGAATAACTAATGATGTTAAGGCTTATGTTAGTGAAATAACTAATAAATATAATGCTTATTCTTCTATGCCGGATGCTATAAGAAATTCTACTATGGGGCGTAATATCAGACAAAGTTTAAAAGGAGATCGTGGAGTTCTTAATGAAATGCTTAGATCTAAAAAATATTTTGACGATACTATAGAAACAAAAAAGAAAGCAATGTCAGAATATGCTGTAAAGGATGGACAAGTGTTAGTTAAGGATAATGATAATAATTTATCTAGTATTAGTTTAGCACAATATTCTCAAAATTTACAAAGCGAAGAGCCTAAATATAAAGCAATTACTAATGATGAAGTTAGAATAGCACGTGAAACAGATCCTAGATTTGTTGGCAATAACTCACTTATAGATGTATTAACTCATGCTACTTCTACAGATGAAGTTACTGAAAGAGTTAGAAAAGTATTAACTGATTTAGGCAGTTTCACTAAAGGACAAACAGATGTTTCATATGAGCAACAACAAGTTGCAGATGGAGCAAATGCTGCTTTAAACAAAGGACTATCATATGTTAAAACTTCTGAGGGAGAGTACAAACAATCCAATGCAGAGAATTTAAAAAGAGCAGGCATGGCTATGTGGGCTAATTTAGATCCTGATTCTAAAGATCTTTTAAGATTAAAAGTAGTTCATACAAATCTATATAAACCTGAACAAATTGAATCTGCTGCAATGGGTTTAGCATTATCTTTACTACATCCTGCAGAAAGAGAAATAGATAGAACTAATGAAGGAGAAGGTAAACCGTCAACAGGTAAAATTGGTGGTGCTGGATCAGCTAATAAAGCAGTTCTTGGTTATTGGAAAGCCTCTGTAACAGGAGAAGGAATTCCAGAAGATATTACCGTATTAAACGGTGATAGTAATAAAGTGGTAATGAAAGGTTGGACAATGAGTCCAATGGAGAGTGATAAAAAAATGTTAAAAGGCCCTACTAGTATTGATAAGATTCCTGAATTAGGAAGTATTGGAGAAATGAGTAGTGTTTATTTTGGTGATCAAAAAGTTGAATCTAATGCATTTGATTCTATTATTTATGATAATACAAAACCTGCTATAGTTATGATGCCTTTTAAAGAAGAACAAGATGGTAGTATCAAACCTGATTTAGAAAGAGCTAGTGACCTAGAAGAAGCACAACAAATTATCAAAAAAGAACATATTACATCTCCAGAAATTAAAAAAGATATTTATAGACAACATAATTTTAATAGTTTTGATAGTAAGGGAGAACCTACACAAGATGTAGAAGTAAGACCATTCTTTACCTTCTCTGCTTTTTCAAATACTAATGCTATTAAAGGAGATTCTAAATGGTTTAGTCCAAGAGATGATAGATATGATTGGTATAAAAAACAATTTGAAGAAGGCCCTAAAAAGGCTGTTACTTCACCTTATTTTGATACTTCAGTAACCAGTTTATGGGCAAAACCTGATGTATTAAAAGGCATGGTTTATATACCAGTAAGAAAAGGAGCTGCATTCCTCTCAAATTATGCAGATCAAACAGAAGTCAAATTGCCAACAGAATTTGAAGAAAATTCAGCATATGCAGGAAGCAAAAGAGCTGCTCCTGAATTCAGACAATTAGATAAAAAAACAAACTTAAGTTCAAGCGCATTATAATATGGAAAATACTAAAGATACCAATGATTGGGTAGTAGCCAATTTATCATTACCAGGAGCCCCAATAGAAGAATTTAAACAGAATAATATAACTCCAGAAAATACAACTTTAAAAGACAAAGATTTTTATAAGGGAACTAAAACTATACAAGAAAACTTTACTAATCCTGAGAATGGAAAATTTGATGAAGATAAATATGATCAATTCTATAATTCTATGTTATATACTTATAATGAGTATGCTAAACAGGATACTTTAGAAAAAACAGGTAAAGATTTTGAGTATGCTCCCTTTGATATATTTGCTCCTCAGAATGCTAAGAGAGTACAGGATTTATATAAAATTGAAAAAGTAAGAAATCCTTTTAAAACTAAAGTTGGTATCGAGGATTTTAATTATAGAAGTAAACCAGAATTATCTTTAGAGGAAATTGCACAAGATAATACTGTAAGAGATCATCTTACAGGAAAAGCTCTTGATTGGACACCTAATGATGATAGTGCTACAGGAATTTTTGATTTCTTAAAAAGGCCTACTTTAGTAGTTGGACAATATGATGAAGACGGTGAACACTATGATGAATTTGAAGGAAGAAAAATAAAACATAAAAAAGGTGATTATAAACTAGATGAAGAAGGTAAACCATTTTTTGAGACACTTGGAGATAGAGAAGTTTATAATAGAGAAGTATTAAATTGGTCAGATACTCTTACTAAAGAAGGCACTTGGTTAAACAAGTATGATTTTATGGATTCAGATGGTTTGGATAAATCTCATATTGGAGCTGTTATGAAAATGGCTTCAAAAGTAGCTCCTTTATTTATACCGGGAGTCGGAGAAGTTTATGCAGCCGGAATTCTGGGTGTAGATCTTATGAATGTAATTCCTATATTATTAAAAGCAGGAATTGGTTCTATTATTGGAGATGCTGATACAGATAAAAGTTACTGGAAAACATTAAGTAAAGTACAAGGAGTTGGTAAAGTCCTCTCTGCTAATTCAGTATCAGATTATGCTAAAAGCAGTACATTTTCATTTGAGAATGTGAGTTCTATGTTGGGTGATGTATTTACTCAATTATATACACAGAGAGCTATAGCCTCCATTCCTAAATACATAGGAATGAATAAAGCAAGTGTTGCACCATTAACTAAAGTTGCTGAAAATTTTGATGATGCTACAATAGCAAAAATTTTTGAAGGTTCTTTAACAACAGGTGAACGTCATATGATACTTGAAAAAGTACCAGAAGCGGCTAATTATATTGATAGGGCTATTAAATCTGCAAAATTGTCAAGAGCTTTAGCTACTACATATATGTCAGCTACTTCAGCTGCTGGTGTGGCAGATCAAGCAAAAGCTATTGGATTAGATGAGAGAGATACTGGTCTTTTATATTTAGGAACTTCTTTAGGTTTCTTTGGTATGATGACTTCACTTCCTATTGGAGAATGGGCTTTAAAAGGAATAGGTCTTGAAGAAACTGGTGTTCTGGTAAATAGAGGAATTAAAGATGCTGCTCAGCCTTTTATTGAAGATCTAAAAAGATTGGGTGCTACTGTCGCTAAAACTCCAAGAGATTATCAAGGAATTTTTAAAATTGGAAAAAGTATTGGACAAGCAGTAGGTAAAAAATTAAGCCATGTAGATGGTTATATAGGAGCTATGGCTTCAGAAGGTACGGAAGAAGTGACTGAACAAGTCATGCAAGATTCTATCACAAATATATACAATGGATTGTCTTCTTTAGGATTGACTTCTTCTAAGGATCCTAATAAACAATTTAGTTACGGAAGTGCTTCTGATATAGCAGCAAATTATGCCATGAATTTCTTCGGTGGTGTAGCTGGTGGAGCTATGTTTAGATTTCATGATCAAATGTCTAATTTAGGTAGAGAAAATGATGAGTCTACAAAAGATATATACTGGTTAATTAGAAATGGATATAAAGATAAATTAGATGCTGCTACTAGTAAATTAATGGAGAAAGGCTATTTTGGTAGTACTACTTTAACAGCAGAACAAGTAGATATTGATTTACCAGGAGCTGGTAGAAAAACTGTAATGAGACCTAAGGGAGCTAATGATTTATCTCAAAATGAAGTAATTGGTAAAACCCTGTTAGGTTTATTTAATAATGTACAAAATCAAATATTTCAAGAAGGAGTAAAATCAGATAGTGAATTGACTAGAATACTGGATACTAGATATGATTTAGTAGTAAAGGATTTAAAAGTAAATAGTTCTCTGTATGAAGATCATACGAATTTAGTAAATGATATATTAGGTTTAAACAATGATATTGCTAAAGCTCTAGCAGTTCCTACAGAAGTAGGGGCTTCAGATGCATCAGTTTTGGCTACCGCTGAAGCTGTTAAAGCTATGCAAGTAAAGCTTGGAGAAAAGAGAGAGGCTTTAAGACTAATTACTTCTGGCGAAGCGTTCCCAGCTTATCAAAGTCAAGCTTTATTTAATATGAGTGAAGTATTGAATGGTGCTTTTGGCAACACTTCAGTAGATGATTTGTCGTGGAATAAATATAAAAAACACTATAAATCATTAACAGAGGAAGAGAAAAAAGAGATTGATGAAGACTATGTAGCTTGGAAAGCCACAAATAAAAAAGATATGCTAAAAGCTGGTTATAAAACTTTTACTTATCTAAATGAAAAATTTTCTCCAGTATTAGCAGAATTAGCTAAATATGCTGAACAAAGAAAAGGACATTATACTTTAGTTGATGCTTTAGGTACTAAAAATAGATTTAATTTATCAACAAGTACTTTAGATGAGATTAGTAAAGCTAAAAATTATCTAGGTAAAACTCTCACAGTAAGTGAGGCATTAAATGATGCTATTAATGGAAAGAAGGATGTTAATTCTATTTTAAAAGCAGTAGATGATATCATGAATTTTGTTAGTAACCCTAGTATTGATAAATTTGATCAAAATTTCACTAGTGAGATGAGGGGTGTATTTGATTCTCTAACTTTAAATGATATGATTGGAGAAAATGCTTCTTTATTTGATACATTAGCAGATGATAATTATTTTAATGAAGAAGGATTGCCTGGAACTTCTTATGATATGATGTCTATAGATGACCTATTAAATGAGAACCTTACAAGTGTATTTGCTAAATTAGAGGAGGCAAAATTGCATAATAAAGATAATAAAGGGGCTTTAGATACGATCACTAAAATCTCATCTTATATACTAAGTAATCCTAATGTTAATTTAATCAATAATAAAAAAGTAGAATTTGAACAATTGACTAATGGTAGAACTATTAATACTTTAAATGAACTTTTAGATAAATTTGATTTTTTACAGAATGGCACAAAATCTACTATAACACAATTACTTACAAATGAATTTGATGCTTTAGGTAAAGTAAATGATATTACTGATTATCAAATTTATAATCCTAATACCATAGAGAATCTTGAAAATGCTAAAGTTTTATTGGAACGTTTACAAGCATTAGTAATTGCTTCTACAGAATACAATTATAAAAAACATGGTATTTCTGGTTATAATACAGTACTCAACAACACTTTTCCAGATATGGAATTAGGAGTAATTACCCAAGAACAAGCTACACCATTACTTAAAGAAATTCAACAAGTTAATGCGAAAATTGAGTTATTTTTAACATTATCTTCTTTTAATAGAGAGAGTAAAATAAAAAATAACATTGCTGCAGGAGTAAACATGGAGACTGTTTTCTTTGGACATTTACAAGACGGTCCTTTTAGAGATTATCTAAATAATATTAGAATTGAAGATGAGGATTTTGTTACAGAAGATATGTCTAGATCCATAGAGGATGCTAAAGTAATGAAAAAAGCTTCTGAAATTAAGACTAGTCAAGAAGGTTCATTACCTTCTTCTAATGAAGAAGTATTTCAATTTGAATCAGAACGATTAAAAATCAATAAATTATTTTTTGAGAGAGTTAGGGAACTTACTAATAAATATGGCGAAGATAAAATACATGAAAAATTATTTAATAATCCCGCAATTAAAGCTTTATTTCCTATAGATCAAATGAGTCAAGCTACTCCTACTAATTTTAATAGTACAACTACTCATGTTCAACCATTGGATTTATTCATATGGTGGAATACCATGATTACAGTAGATCCTGCTAAATTTTATGCAGAATTAAGAGGAAATGAAACAGAACCTGGTAAATATGATGGTTTAGAAACTAGTAAGTTTGTACCATTCTATGCACAAGAATATGCTGCTAAAATTATATTAAGTGCTCTGGATAATCAAAGTTGGATTAACAAATCTCTTAATTATTTAGGAGGAGTTGATATAGATGGTGCTCCTATAACTGGAACATTCATGGAAAAATTACATGAAACTTTTAAAAATTTTATATTAGTTGATGGTGTTCCCGGAGCTGGTAAATCTTCTGCTGTAGGTTATACTGTAGCTAAGATATTAAAAAGAAGAGGAAGTGCTTTCTGGACAGCTGGTGCTTATGATACACAAGCTAAACAATTAGAAGAATTATTGGAGAATCCTGATGGAAATGTGTCTTTTGATAAAACTAAATTATTAGCACAATTTTTTAGTCCAGAAGCTATTATAGAAATAAATAATTCTAATACAACTTGTTTAAAAGCAAAAACTACAATAGAAATAGATGCTGCATTAGCTGGGAATAAATTAATGTCAGTTAATAGAGTTATTGTAAAACAAGCTGGCAGAGAATATGATAAAATTAAATTAGGAGAAATCAAATCTGAAGCATTTTTAGATGTAAATAAAAGTAAATTACCTGCTGCTATCTTTATAGATGAAATTACACATTTTTCTATGATTGAACTGGAAGCATTAAGACAAGCATTTATACGTTTAGGAAATTCTGCTCCTTTAATAATAGGATTAGGAGATTCATTACAAAATGGATTTAGAATTGTAACAGAAGATCATAATATAAATATGTTTCGTACTTGGAATACTCCTAAATTATCAGCATCTCTTAGAACTTCTAATGATATAAAAAATCATAATCTTATAAATATAAGAGCCAGATACGGACTCATTACTAATGAGTATAATAAAGTTTATAATGAACAAAGTCTAGAATATGCAGCTGTTAAAGCTAACATACAAAGTTTACATAATCCAGATGATGAATCTACTTGGTTTAAACTGGGTTATCACGTTAATGCTGATAATAATATTTTTGGAGAAAAAGTATCAACTAGTAATGATGCTTCTAAAGATTTAATTAATCTTTTAAACACAACTACAGAAACTATTGGTTATATTACTGATAATAACACTTCTAGTAATGAAATTTTAAACGGATTAACGCCATCTCAAAAAAGCAGACTTGATATAAAAGATGTTAATACTGTACAAGGACTTGAATATGATCACGTTATAATTGATGTGAATTGGAATGAACTCTCAAAAGATTCTCATTTTAGTCCCCTAAATTTTATTTCGAATATATACACATTAACTACTAGATCTAAAGTTGGAAGTGTTATAGTAGATAGGGGATTTAGTAATAATGATTATTTAGTAGTTAAATCTCAAAAACTTAACCAAGTAATTGATGTTAAATTGGATCCTAAATTATTAACAAAATATAAAGAAGAGAGAGTAGCAAATATTTCTAAATTAGCTAATATCTATGATGCACCAATTGATCCTGGGGTATCTACAAAACCTGTGGCTACTTATACTGAACCTCCTTTATTACCTGTATCTGTTACTGAAAGTTTTGCCTCTGAAATTCTAAGACAGGATGAAGAAGCTTTAGCAGCAGAAGCTGGTAATAAAACTGATAATAGACAAGAAATTGCTTTAAATCTTGCACAGAAAAATACTCATTTAATGACTTATCCTTATTATGAGAGAATAGGAGTTCCTGGAGAAGATGCATTGATATTTGGTTTAGAAGCTGATGAAAAACCTGATTTAAAATTTTTAATGGATATTAAAAATGCAGTATTTTATGGAGCAGGAAAAGAAAAAATATTAGAAATTTTAAATAATAAAGGAATTGATAATATTGATAAATTAAATGTTGTAGTTAGAGCTTCAAGATACAATCCTAATACTGATGTAGACAACTCATTATTACGTACAGGAAAGAGGGATCCTGATAAAGAACTAACTAATAAAGATGCATTTGTTAGAACTGCTCTTAGAATCGAACGTTCTGATAATACTGGTAAATTAAAACCTATTTATATTACATTAGGAGTATTTGCTTCAGCTAAAAGTACTTCAAAATATGATTATAAAAATAAAACAGATTTATCCAAAACTCTTAAAACATTTTTAGACAAAGTAGAAATAGGTTTAAAAACAGCCCCTAGTATTGATTTAAGTATTGATCATTCAAACCCTTTTGAGTTATTAAAGTATACTACTAACATACAGTTAGATTATCTAGATAAACCAATTAGTTTTAAAGATTTTAAATCAGACTTAGACAGAACAGCTGTTATTTCTCCTATTTATATTTTCACAGGACATAATAGTTCTGTAGCAGGAAGTCCTTCTCAAAATCAACGTTTGAATGAGTGGATAAAAAAAGGAAATAACTCAGCTAAAGAAAGATCATTAGCAGGAAGAGCAGTAACATTTGTTTCTTTTGACAATAAATTAAAAGCTAGTGAACTGGCTGATAAATTTGCAGAAGAAATTATGACTAATAGTTCTAATCCTAGAGTTAAAGCAGTAATGCTAAATTCTACTGGAACAGATCCTAAAGTATGGTTTGAAAATGCTTGGAATACATTAGCTGATGCTAAAAAAGCAAAGGTAGAGAGAGTAGCTATGGGGACATTAGCTTCTCAACATATGGCTACTTTTATGGCAAGTACTATTAAGATGATGGCTGAATCTCCTAAGTATACTGGAAAAACTATTGGCATCAAAAATATTGCTAAAGCTATAATTGAACGTTTAGGGCCAGGTGAGAAAAACATGAATATTCTAGAAATAGATAGGAATGAAGCAGAAGCTTTTAGATGTAAAGTTAAAGCTTATACTGACGATAAAATTAAAAATCCAGAAGAATATTTAGCTTCAGCTACTGCTGGATTCTTAAAATTAAAACCTAATCAAAGAATATCTGCTTTTAATTTTAACCATACTTATAGACTTTTAGTCGGAATGGGTATTGCTATGAATGGAGGTATTCATGCAGAAAGTGCTGATGTGAAACATTATTTTGAACCTATTTCTAAATACACAACAGAATATGGAGATTTCTTAGAAGAATTTTATGGGTTACTTAGAAAAGAATTTAAATATGGAATATTTTCTCATCCTTCTTATAATATTAGAGGAAAACGTGCTAATCCAGATTATGCACAATTAGTGGAAAATGAAGAAGATGATTTTGAAGTAACAGCGAGAGCTACACTTCCTAACTCTTTATTAGATTTAAAACTAATAATGACTGGTCCAGAAGCACTTAGTAAAGAGCAAATAGAGAAAACTAGTAACTTAAATAGTATTGCTGATTATATAAGTTTAAAACAAAATACTATTTCCACATATGTCATAGATGATTTTATTAGAGGATCTGATATGTTTAGTAAACAATTTGAGGATGGAAAAGAAACATCACTCTCAGCTGTTATGTCTAATATAGATGCTCTATATGATACATTATCAAAATCTGTATATACTACAGAACGTATGTATGAGGGTATACGTAATTTACAATGGACTAATACTGAGGTCTCTAAAGAAGATGCTGTTAATCTAGAGAATAAAATTGAGAATAAGGGCAATGGTTCTTTTGTAATTACAGGAAATAATGGTAAATTTGACTTCGAAATAAAATATAATATGAATGAAACAATCGAAGAAAATAAAATGAAAATATCAACTAATGAAAGACCTATTCCTTTAGAAGAAGTTAGTGCACTTATACAAAAAACTACTGATTTAGTAAATAAATTTAAAATGCAATATTCAGATATTATTCCTGAAGATATATTTGCAAGTGTACTAAATGCTTTATCAACAGGAACAAGAGAAATAGCACCAGGAAGTGCGATGCAGATGGCATTTGCACAATTATCTGCACAAGCTCTTACATTGGGTGATGAAGCATTACTAAAAACTTTACATGATTACACTAATACAAAAGACATCAATACTTGTAACTAATGAGAAATAACTGCGGTTTAATATCAACAAACGCGTCCATCGAACTGATGGGCGTGTTTAATAATTTTATAAAAACACTCTATAAAAAAGGAGAAAAAGATAACTATGCAAGATTAGAGGATAAAATTGCAGAATATCTATATGACAAACATAGAAAAGATGACAAAAATAATGCTCTAACTCCTGAGGAAAGTCATTTTATTGAACAACAGTTTATTTTATACACAGCTGCTGTTAAACCTATTCTAACTAAAAGTAGAGTAGATACTGCATTTGCAAAAAAAATATGGGGAGATGCTACAGTTGTTAAGCCTATAGAATTGTTTCTTGCAGATGTGCAAAAAGCACTGATTGAGGGAAGTGATACTACATTAACAGAAAAAGTAAAAAATCTATATGAAATTTCTCCAGAAGAAACTACTTTAGTACCTGCACCAAAAGTAGATTTAATAGCAACACCTCCTTTAGAAAGTGAAACTAAAATTGAAAAAATTACAAATGTTAGTAACAAAGTTGAATTAAAAGAAGCATTTGCTAATGCAAATACGGCTTACTTAGCATTAGAAAGACGTGTATCTAATCATATAGTTAGGAATTATCTTATAAATCAAGAAACAAATGTTTATAATGCATCTAGTGATGCTGTAGATAAATCAGTTAAAGCAAACAAAGTTAGAATTTATAGAGAATTGCTTAGAAATTTTGCACAAAAAGGTCTGGTCTTTTCTGAAAATGAAAAAGAATATTATGTAAAAGGTAGAATAAATCCTAATGTAAAAAATGTTCTAGATAGAATTGCAAATCACTACGATAAATTTAATGGTAGTGGAGTTACTAATGTAATGTTAGAGGAATGGACACAAACTAATTTAGGAGAGATTTCTGATTACATTAATTTTGTAATTATGTCCAATTTTGATAATCTATTATTATCATATGGTAAAGGAATATTTAAAATTTCAGATAGTTATTTAAATTCTACTAATGAGAAATACGATGAACCTAAATATGTCTTAGACATTGAGAGTAATATAAATGACAGTATTTTTCAAACTGGGGAATATAATTTAGCTGATGAACAATCTTCTTTATTTAAGATGTTAATTTCTTCTATGCCTTCTGTAACATTTGATAAACAAATTTCTCATGATAAAGAAATTGATTTAAATACTGTTAATACAGTAATGGCTAAGTTATTACATGGTAAATTATTAGAGGGTGCTCCTAGTTTTGATCCTACTAACAGTATGGAAAGTATAAAATCTTTACTAGAATTTGTAATTAATAATTTTACAGGATCTGGTAAAAAAATAAAAAGTTTTGATAAAGTAGAAAAAGACACACTTTTATCAGTTTACTTATATTTTTTTAGAAATAATGATGAATTATCTACTAAAAAACCTAAAGTTATTTTAGATGAGGCATTAAGATCTGCTATACAAGTTGCATATGGAAATGATACAGAAACTGGATTTAAAACTATTCCATCATTCTATCATTTAGCTTCAAATAGCGAAGTAATTTCTGGGATGGATTACTTTAATGTCATGGTAAGTAACTTTGATAAAACCTACTTAAATGAATATACAGAGTATACTTACGATAAAGAAAGGGGTACTGTAACAGTTAATAGTCCTACAGAACGTTTAATAAACAGTTCTGAAATTCAATTTACAAATAATTTAAATAATTATATTAATCAAGAATTTGGAGAATCCTATTTAGAGAGTAAGTATAAAGACATAACCATCGAGGCTTCTGATACTGATAAACCAATAGTTCGTTTTGAATTATCAAAAGGAGTATTTGCTACTGTAAATTTAGCAAATGGTAGTATGAGTATGACTGATGGTATTAAAAAGACTGACTCTAAAGAACTTAATTTTAAAATAACAACTGAACAAGAAAATAAATTAGTAGAAATCCTAAATAAAATCTTACCTCAACTCCAATTAAGAGATGATAAAGGAAATAATTTCTACTATCCAATATTTACTCAAATATTTTCTCCTACTTTAGATGATCATACTGAAGCTATTGTGGCTTTAACTAAAGTAGCTGGATATACTGCTTATACTTCTTCTATGGTTAATACTGTAGGTAAACAAGACTTATTGAACACCAAATGGATAAAAGGATTCGGATCTGATAAATCTCCTTATATTGCAGATGATGAGGAATTTTCTATTGCTCGTATGTTTCCTGGCTATAGTGATATAGCTAAAAATATAGGTAAAGGGCTCTCTATTATTAATGGGGAGACTCATAAAGCAGTTATTAAAGTAGGTAACGTAACTGTTCCTACTATAGGTGAGGTACGTCATTTATATGCACTTCCAAAATGGAGAAACTGGCTGATGAAACAAAATGGTAATAAATTAACAGGTATGCCTATAGCTAGTAATTTATTTATGAGAAATCCAGATTTTTTAAATGGATTTAAAATCAGAAGTTTTGTGAAGTCTGGAGAAGAAGTAAAACATTCTTCAGAAATGGCTCCTTTAGAAATAGCTACTACTTTTATTATGCATGATTACATAGCAGCTGCTAATAAATATAATGAGGTATATATTCAATCTACAGTATTTGCTGATAAAAATAGTCATAATAGTGTGATAATAAGATTAAATGAAGAAGTTCAAATTCCAGGAATTACTAATAAAATTGCTTTAGGTAATGTTACAGCAACAGAATTAAAACGTGCTGCATATTTAAATAATAATACTTATTATAAAGCTATTTCTGAGAAATTAACCTCTACTTATATTCCTGTGTTACAATCTTTATTGCCTGGTGTAACAATCGATAATACATTAAAAGGAGTAAATGATGCTATGTCTAAAGTACAAGAACAAGTATTTAGAGATGCTTTTTATAAATTTTATAATGGAAAAGAATACATCATAGAAGATTTAGGTATAGAAAAGAATAAGAAAGAAGGTACTTGTGGTTTATCACCACTCCTAATTTATTATGCTGATATGTATACTGATAAGGATAAAGCTACTCCAGCTTTTACTAAAATGATGAAAGCAAATGAAATATTATTTGCACAGAGTTTAGTTAAATATAATATGAATATTGAGTATATGAATGGTAAAGGAGATATTAATCCTCTATTTATACGTAAAGGAACCTCTACTATATTTGATACTTTAAAAATTACTGATGAGAAAACTGATGAAAAAATTACTAAAGATATATTTGAGAAAAATTGGGTAGACCCAAATACTAAATATATCATCATACATAAAGGAGGACAACTAAATCCATTATTAAGGCATTACTTTTATATGGATAACTATGTTTCTGAAAACTTATCACAAGCAAGTATGGGAACTATTCATAACCATCCTTTTAAAGGAAAAACTACTGCAAAACCGGGAAGTTTCGAATTTTTTACACAAATAGAATCTGCAAAAACTGCAGCTATGTATAAAAGACAATTACAAGGAACTCCTATGAAACCACTTAATTTAAATTTAATTAATGGTGTTCGAGAGACAATGAGTTCTGTGTTTTTAACAGATATAAATAACCCAGTTTATACTAGTTTTGGTATAAACGATAAGATGACTGTAACAGATGGTTCTGCACAAGTTACTCCTCTTCAATATATTTTGCAGAATAATTCTCTATTGGAAAATTCAGTAGGACCTAATGCTAAGATGTTTAGTCTTTTTATGGATCCTAAATATAATTCTTATGGCTTAACTAAATATGCTGAATTTGGTATTACTAATGAGATGATTAGAAATTCTAAGGGATCTTCTTATGATCTTATGAATTTAATAGAAAAAAGTTATAGATACAAACCATTTGCTAGAACTGCTATTTTAGAAGATTTTAATCCAGAGACTTTTAATTATGATAAAAGAACAATACAGTATACTCCAAATATTTTAAAAGATTTTAGAGGGAATAATATATCAATTGAAACTATAGCACCTAATGGATTATTTTATGAAAAGAATAATCAAGTTTATGAAATTAAAAGTTTAACTAGAGGAATTACCATTACTCAACCTAATGGAGAAGTTATAGTAGATAAAGGAAATACTAATGATTTTCAAATACAAACACTTAATCTAACCACAGGAATACTAGAAAATCCTAAATCAGTTAAAATAAATGATTTATATGACTTATGGCAGGCATTAGGTGCAGAAAATTCTGTATCAATTGATAAAGAAGGTAAGTTTTCTGGTAGTAGAAAACCAGGTGAAACCTTACAATTCACTTCATCTGATGCCTCACATTATGCTTTAGCTGAATTTGTTAATAGAGTAGGACATAAAATGGATGCTAATCAGAAAGTTAACCTAATCAATCAATATGGTTTAAGAGACGATTCTGATCCACATACTAATGCAGTTTTCTCAAAAGAAACTGAAGCTAATTTTGTAAAATTATTTCCTGAATTTAAACTTAATAAAACTGATTTTAAAGTACATAATCAAACCAATACATGGCAACCATTAAAAGAGATGTTCATTGGAAAATATATCCATACATCTGCACAAAAATCAGGTGCCATCAACGTACATAATATAGCTGATGTATATGATCAGAAAAAACCAGTTTATCCAGTAGATATTCCAGCTATTTCTACAGGTTTACTTATGACCACAGAACATGAAGTAGAGGGCTCAGAGATTACTAAAATGACTCAAATTTATAGTGCTATAGAATTTATGGGTGATTCTCATAATGTTTCTAGTGGGGTTTATAATGCAATAGCTGATGTATTAAATATCAAATTAAAATCATTGTTTGATGCCTCAGAATTTGAAAATATAGATAAAGAAACTTTGTATAAAGAAGTTACTACCAATTTAATACGTACTTTTAATTCTAAAGACCAACAATCTATTGGTAAGTTTATAGGACAAATGGTAGAGAGAGAATTAGATGCTACTAAAGCGTTTACAGCACAAGCAAAAGAAGCTGAAGCTATCTCAGAGGATGCTACTGGTGAAACTCCTGGAGTTGCTAGTACTATGGGAATGAGTGTACTTAGAGATGGTAAAAGAATGCCTTTTAGCACATATATGTATAATTCTTTTATCTCATTAATGAGTAATTTTTTAAATAAGGAGGCTATTAAAGATAAACAATCTGGTATTGCCTCCCCTATTAAACCTTCTGGAGGAATGGTTCAAGTATATGATTCAGAAGATATTTATGGAAAAAATCATGTATTATTGAGATCTAATTATGATAAAATCAATAAAGCTGAACATATTACAGAAAAACCTATTACCATAGGTGAAGTATCTTTAAATGATTGGATTAGAGAAGATGATGGAGAAGGTAACATTAAAGAATATCAACTTGATACTCCAGAGAAATTAATAACATTAAAAAGAAAGGAAACTACTAAAACCGTTGCTCCAGAAGTACATAAAGGATTTTGGACAAGAGGACAAGTACAAAATGATCCAGAAAATATGTATTTATTTGGGGACAATACTAATGATAGAACTGTTACTAAATACATACCCACTGCTACACAAGCGGTTATTAGAGGACTTCCAAATGCAATAGGAATTGATACTAAGAAAGATAGAGGAACAGGCACTAGATCTTATTTAACTGATTCTGATTTAGACTGGTTTAAGACACATGTAAATACACAGATAAAAGCTGCATTAGCCACAGGTAAACCAATTATATTACCAGAAGATGGAATAGGAACAGGAAAAGCTATGTTAGCTTCTAAAGCTCCTAAATTATTTGCCTATTTACAAGAAGCATTACAAAATTTAACTACAACTAATAAAACAGCTAAGGGAACTATTGTTAAATTATATGGTAAACCTAGAGATTTACAACCCCCACTTCTTACTTTTAAAGTAATAGGTAAAGGAATGAAAGAAAATCCTATGTCAGTTTATGAATTAGCTGATTTTGCTATGGTATATGATTATAGAGATTTTACTCTTGGTAAGAAAGAGATAACTCCAGAATTAATAAATTTTCTAACTAAGAGATTCCCAGGAGAAAATATAAGTAAATTAATTAAAAATAGTAAACTAATAAACAATGCATTAAGAGTAAATATTCAAAGTATTTTTAATAGAATTGATACTCAACATACTGTATTAATAGACGGTAAAGAGTATCCCGTAGAAGTACTATCACGAAAATCAGGAGAAGCTCTAGGTCCAAATATTTATAGAAAAATGTTTGATTTACCAAAAGGAATTTCTGTAAGTGAAGTTACAGAAGAGTTCTTATTTAATAGAATGTATGAGAAGTCTAAACCTACCATTACAAATAAGAATTGTTATGCATATGTACAGAATCCAAATGGTGATCACATCTATATTTTTAATAAAATACCTGATGGATTTACAGAATATGAGAGTGGTAAACAAATAAAAGAGATTAATGGAAAACATTGGATTGTAGATGAAGATGGGGATCCTAGATTTATTGCTCCATCAGGTGTTATAGGAACTGCATTAATAGGAGGTAAGAGAGTAGAAGTAGTAATTACTAATGATCTAACTAGCTTACAACAAACTTTAAAAGATACTAAAAATGCTGATAGAACATTACAAGTAGGACGTATTTATAATATCAACGAAATTAATGATGATATATTAAAGGCAGATTGTGCTGAATTAGCTAAAAAAAGATTCTCCAGTTTTAGAACTACTTTAAGTTATATAGCAGCACGTATTCCTGGACAAGGATTTCAGTCTTTCACTGATTTAGATTTAGTTGATTTTATTCACACTGAAGGTAATACAGTAATGACTAATCATTTTACTTCTTGGTTAAAAGGAGAGGATTATGATATTGATAAGGGATTTTGGTTAGGATTAACTCTTAAAAACGGAGTTGTAGTGGGATGGGCAAATGAATTTGATTATAACACAGAAGAATCTTTAAGAGCTTCTATGTCTTTACCTTATCCTGATAAAAAAATTAGAATTCTAAATGAAGATACTCCAGAAGTTACTTTAACAAGAGAAGAAGTTGCTAGTTTATTTGATGAGGGAATGACTAAATTAAGAAGTGAGACCTTAGTAAAATTAGGTAATGTAAATACTTATAATTATTTAAATGAAGATTTAGATATAGATGCTGTAGAAGCTAAGATTAGTGAATATTTCCAACAAACTATTCCTCTTAATTCTATGGAAAATGCTGTTAAAAATAAAATGGCTTGGGGTATTAGAGATGCTGTAGTTAAACCTATAAATTTAAATCATACTGAATCTCCTATTGGAATGGAAGAACTTAGAGATGAAGCTACTGAAGAAAATGTAACTGTTAGTAACAATAATCCTATGAGTAAAGCAGATTTTCAATATGCAAATATGGTTGGTAAAAATGTTATCGGTATTGCAGCTGTAGCATTGAAAATTTGGAGTGCTGTTTCATTTTATGGAAATGATAAAATTAAGAATAGTGATTTTGCTTCTATAATAATGGATAAAAACCTAAAAATTAACGGAAAAAATCACTATATTGCGGGCCAAGCAAATCTTAATTTTAGTGCGAAAGCATCTACTGTAATTACAGATGAATATATTGCTGATCAAATGGATAAAAATAATATTGAGGAAAATTGCAATGGATAAAGGATGTATACATACATATAAAGGAGTTGAATATAAGAACTACCAAGATTTAAAAAATGCATTAGTAGAGGAGCAGAGTAGTTATTACTTTGCTCCTTTTATGGAAGCAGTTCTAGAAAAGTTAAAAAATAATCCTGAAATAACTGGTGCTCAAGAAATTGAAAAAGTAGTTAAAGAAATTTCAGATCAATTCATGTTAAAAGAAGATGCTGCTTTGACTTTAAGTCAGTTATTAAGTGCTGCCACTGATAATGCTAAAGAATTAATTTTAGCTAAAATCAATGCTGGCCCAGAAACTGCTGGAGTGTATGCTTATTTAACTATGTTGGGAATTCCTTTAAAAGAAATTGCCCAGATGATGAAGAGTGATCCTGTTAAATGGGTAATTGAGAATTCTCGTAAGAATATTTTTGATAAACAAACTGAATTTAATAGCATTAAAAACTCTATTAAAGAGTATATAACTGGTCCTAATGTGTATAAATATCTGGATTTTGATAGAGCTAATATATTTACCAATATTATTAGAGATAGTCTAAAAAATCCAAACTTTATAAATGCTTTACCTGCTGGTAATAGATTTAGTAATCCAGAGGTTATTAAAATACTTACTAACACAGATAAAAAGAAAGGTCCTGTAATAAAAGTGCACTCAGTGGGTGCATTATTAACACCTATAGAAATTCCTAGGATATCAGGTGGTGTTAATACTGTTGATACAGTGGATTTGAAAATTACACGAGACGACATACATGATATGTATGAGACTTTAGAAATGGGTAATTTTATAAAAGCTTCATACGAACCAATAGTTAATCAATACCAAGAAGATGGTATGGAAGATGCTTGGGAAGATTCAGAATTAAGATCTAATAAAATTCCAGTTAAAACTGAGATTGCTAGATTTATGAAGAGGATGATAGATTATTTAGAATTTGCACCTGAAGGGGATATTTCTGAATTTGCTAATATTATGGAAGATTCTAAAGAGGTTCTTATATTAGGAAGAATGCTTTCTATAAATCAAGGTATTAAAACAGACAGTTACTCTCAATATGCTTTTTTTCAAAGAGTTTCTGATTATGTAATTCAAAGAAGTAAAGAACAAATTTCTTTACAAACACAAGATAAATTAGTTGGTGAAATGAAAACTAGTTTAGAAGAAGCTAATATCAATCCAAAATTTCTTGAAGAAATTATGAAAAAATTTGACTTCATGAAATTTTTAGGAATAGGACTCTCTAAAGAGGATGCTTCTACTTATAAAGAAACTAGTAAAATATGGTACAATAAAATAAAAGCTTCTTTTAATATATTAGCTGTAGTGTCTGATACTCCACATTTTAACGCAATGCTTGGAGTTTCCTCATTAATGGAGAATATGAAAAACATTCTATCAGTTAAAGCCAAACTTGTTAATAAATTAGTCAAAGACGTATACGATAAACATATTATAGCTACAGACCCAACTGAAGAAAATATGGAATATAAAACTATAGCTGATAAAGATTATTTTAAAATAATGGATTTTGCAAATGACACTATTATATTAAAATGGATTCGTTCTTTACCGGACTCACAAAGAATTTTTACACACAATTCAAATACCTATCATAAAATAGTAGATGGAAAAATTGTAAAAATCACAGAAGAAGGTGGTAAAAGATATCCAAGACAAATAGATGTTAGTAGTGCTGAGGGACGTTTAGATTATATAGATATGATTCATGAGATGATAGCCATATTAAAAGATGGTAAATTCCTGGTAAATGGCGACTATAAAGAACA
>Ga0302271_10001297_pt1 | contig 24239 bp, 13 predicted proteins | sample III_Bog_N1_1_FD_198767 | JGI IMG/M metagenome (GOLD analysis project Ga0302271, IMG submission 198767) | Peat permafrost microbial communities from Stordalen Mire near Abisko, Sweden - III_Bog_N1_1 | ecosystem: Environmental > Terrestrial > Soil > Wetlands > Peat | place: Sweden: Abisko... | reverse complement strand
TGTTTGAGCTGCTCCGCCGGCTACAGTTGAACTTAAGGTATTAACTGTAGAAGATAAAGCATTATCAATGGCTACATCAGCACCGGTTTTTCCGTTAACCGTTGTGCTCAATTTGCCTGAACCAACAGTGTTAGAAACACTCGTGCCGGAAGCTAATAAATCTGAAAAGGACTTTTGTTTCAAGGTACCGGTGGTGGCATCACCTAAAACTACATTATCAGCAACTACACCGGTAGATTCAAGACCAGCTATAGTCAGCGTTTTAGTGGCATCAGCGGTAATAGTGGTGGCAGCGCCTAAAGCACCACCTAAAGATACATTACCATTAGTGACTGTTAAACCATTATCCCCTGAGATTAAAACGGGAACCCCTGCAGCTGCAACACCATTTACGGTAGAAACTAAACTTCCAGAGGTATTGCTTAATGCATTGCTCTGTACTATTTTCTTCAAAGTTCCAGTAGCGTCTGACACCACAATATTATCGGAGGTCGTACCAGTTCCCAGACCTTTTATTGATAAGGTTTTTCCATCTACATCAATTTCGGTATTAGCATTTAATTTACCACCCAAAGTAATTTTGCCATTCGTCACTGTCAGACCATTGGCAACATCTGCGTCCACAATCAGTCTGCGCCACTTACTATCCCCTGTACTCCAATAGTAATAGCCGGGTACAATTCCAGTAGCTGTGGCTGTGTTATAAACTATCATAGATTCTACAGGAGGATTAATTGTTGTTACATCAGTTAATCCTGTAAGCGCGACCCGAGGTAGAAGTACGCCCTTGTCGGTCGCGAAAACATCAAGTATGGATGACGAATTTGGAGTCCGGGTTCCAATTCCTACGGATCCATCTGTTTGAGCACTAACAGAGGTGGCTACTGCAACAAATAATGTTACCAGTGCGAATACTTTGCTGAGACTTTTCATTGTGGTATGTTTTATTTTATTTATCTTCTTATTTATATGGATAAAAACTATTTACAATGGTTTTATCCTTTGGCTTTACTTGTTTTGGAAACCTATCATTCCAACCATTAACTTTACTATCGTACTACTTGTGTCAAACAAATAGTTAATTATTTCAACTTTCTGTAAGACAGGAAACAATGCACCGTTGGACAATGAGGGTTGATAAAAATCACTATCAATAATTTGCCAACACCCCTACCCTTCCCGGGGCAGTGTTCCCTTCTTATATCTTAATCTCTATGCCGAGCCCTACTTAAAATCATCTATCAATGCATTAAATTATCAATTTCCAACTTGTATCCACTCGTCACCATCCCATAGAATGGTCATTTTATTTCCAAGAACAGTACCATCAATTGCATTACCGGAAAGGATCTGATTAGTAGTAATATCAACAGCTGTTCTCACTTGTTCTGTTAATAGGATTTTATAAGCGGACATATTGACTATTCTAAATGTTCTGCCTACTACATCAGCGGTAGGCAATGTAAAATTTCTGTCGGCAGTTGCATCTTTGGCAAGTACTATAGTATTGTCGGCCAATGTAATTACATAATCAGCTGACACCTTTTTAAAAGCAGAGACTCCGGGAGTGCGTTTGTGCACTATACCGGTTGCTGATACCGATAGTACATCTTCATCAGAAGCACCGGCTGGTAAACTTTCTAATGTAGCAGTCCCTTTTATCGTGGTGGCACCGTCAATACTAGTCGTTGCACCTTTAAGTGTAACAGCGCCCGTACCGGTAGTGAAAGATCCAGTACCGAATTGAGTAAAGTTCTTGTCAGCGGCTACAGTTACATCGCCATTAAGTGCAACCGCACCAGTACCTGTAGTGAAAGTTCCCGTACCGGATTGAGTAAAGTTATTATTTAGTGTAGTAGCACCGGTAAGAGTAGTAGTGCCGTTTACTGAAAGAGCATTCTTTACTGTAGTAGTTCCGGTAGCAGCACCAAGGTTCAATACTGTTGCAGCACCACCAATACTCAAGTCAGTAGCAACACTATTGAATACAGTAGCAGTAGTTTTATTTGTTGTCAAATCACCACCGTTAACGGCTACATCACCGGTAGCAATAATGTCTGTACCATCATTGCTCAATGCTGTTGTTGTAGCCCATTTGCTACCATCCCAACGAAGAGTGTTATTATTGGCGGTTCCAGCTTCGACCGGAGCAACAGAAGACCAACCCAAGTTGCCATTGGCATCTGTACTAGTCAATACCTGACCCGGAGCAGCTATCGAAAGAGGTAAGGTAAGTGAGTAGCTTGTAGTTATCGCATCGGGGGCTTTGATACTTGCTGTGTTTGCAGTAGCATTTTTGTCGTTGAAAACCAATTTCCCTTTTGTAAGCGTGGCAGCACCATTGATAGTGACAGCACCACTACCGGTTGTAAATGTTCCCGCACCCGATTGAATAAAGTTCTTGTCTGTGGCTACTGTTACATCGCCATTAAGTGCAACCGCGCCAGTACCTGTTGTGAAAGTTGCAGTACCGTATTGAGTAAAGTTATTATTTAGTGTAGTAGCACCGGTAAGAGTAGTAGTGCCGTTTACTGAAAGAGCATTCTTTACCGTAGTAGTTCCGGTAGCAGCACCAAGGTTCAATACTGTTGCAGCACCACCAATACTCAAGTCTGTAGCAACACTATTGAATACAGTAGCAGTAGTTTTATTTGTTGTCAAATCACCACCGTTAACGGCAACATCACCGGTAGCAGTAATGTCTGTACCATCATTGCTCAACGCTGTTGATGTAGCCCATTTGCTACCATCCCAACGAAGAGTGTTATTATTGGCGGTTCCAGCTTCGACCGGAGCAACAGAAGACCAACCCAAGTTGCCATTTGCATCTTTACTAGTCAAAACCTGACCGGCAAGAGTAGCTTTAGCGTCCGGTAATATAAGTTCATAGTTAGTTGTAATAGTAGCCGGAGCAACCAAGCCCACAGTACCGGAATTAACTCCAGTAAAAATCATTTTTTTCCCCGCTGCTAAAGTTGCATCAGCATGAAGAGCAGTAGCACCGTTAAGGGAAACAGCACCAGTACCAGTCGTAAATGCTCCCGAACCAGATTGAGTAAGGTTATTATTAAGTGTAGTAGTACCATCAATAGTAGTTGCACCTTTAAGCGCTACAGCACCAGTACCTGTAGTAAATGTTCCCGAACCAGATTGGGTAAAGTTTGCATTGGCAGTAATAGTAGCATCGTCATTGATCAATGCAGTTGATTTAGCCCACTTATTAGCAATACCATCCCAGCGAAGTGTGCTGTTGGCAGCGCCCACTTCTACAGTGGCAATCGTTGTTGGTTCCCATTGTGTATTAACGGTATTGTATTTCAACACTTGACCATCATTCGGAGCAGTGGCGGAAATATTTTTATTTTGAATTTTAACTACTGTAGGATTGATCAATGTTCCCGTTACATCTCCGGTAATAGGGAAAGTTGAATACGTTATTGTTTTCAAAGCACCACTTCCATCAGCTACAACGAAATTGTTAGATGTTACATCACCAGGTAACAGACCTGTTATTTTAAGATCCTTACCCAGTGTATTGATAGCAATGTTTTTAGATAAACTTCCACCTAACTCCACAACCCCGGTAGTAGCGTTTTTGGTCAATCCATCAGATGCACCTCCTATTTTATTATTAAATAGACTCCAGTCATTGGAAGCTAACATACCGGCACCACTTGCTGTTGCAAAAGGGAAAACAACATCGTCACCGGAAACGCCATTTACTACCGTTTTTAGCGAATTAGTAGTAGAGTTATACACATTAGAAACTGTGTTTACGATACTTGCTGTTTTGTCTACACCATTCAAACTGGAAGTCATTGTATTTATACCGTTGTTTGACAAACCCGGAGTTAGATTCAATAAATTGCCAATTGGTGCTTTGGCCAAATTACCATTAATGTCGGTCAACACAACCTCATCTGAGGCCGCTGTAACAGAGGAGTGTAAAGGAAGACCCTTAATTGCAAAAGGATTATTTGCAACATCTATAATTGTAGGGGCACTTAAACTTCCGCCTAATCTGGCAACACCATTTGTTTTAGTTAATCCATTTTCAGCATTTGTCATTACATACACCCCTGAAACAGGTGACACCCCATTCACTGAGGTGGAAAGCAGACCGGTAGGTGTTATACTAATATCGTTAGCTGTGACAACATTAACTGTATTTGAACGAAAACCATTAACACTCATTTTAAGTGCATTCCCACTTACAAAAAGTGTATCTGTAACCGGCATTACAGTATATCTCGTTTTAACTAAGTCTCCGGTAGTACTAAAACCAATCACATCATTAATCAGTCCTGATACGGGTGTCAGCTTAGAAACCTGACCATTTACACTCGAAATAAGCTGAGCACCGGAACTTGTAAATTCATTCTCAGTCACAATCGGAACATTTGCAGACATTCCGTTAACAGTACTTATAAGTGTATTGCCATCAATATCCATGGATAAAGTGTGCGTACGTGGTACCGTTTTCATATTACCGGTAACATTATCTATCACAACAGCATTATCCCCGGCATTAGTAGATAGCGGAAGCCCCTGCAATTGTAATTTATTTGCTCCTTGTATTGTCAATGGAAAAGTACTTGTATTTATAATCGTCGATTTATTTAACGACCCACCCAATTGAACTTCACCGCTACTAAGCCCTATACCATTATTAGCACTTGTAACAACCGAAACACTGTTACTTATCAGTCCATTGACCGTAGAAGTTAAGTTGCCATTTACCAAAGCTAATGCATTGTTTGTTGTAGATTTCACTACTTTACCATTCACATCAAACCCTATCATTGATGTCAGATCTCCAGTTCCAAAAGTTAGAGGAGCATATTGTCCATTCACCTTGGTGGCAAGCGTAAAATTCTCCCCTAAAAACTCATTCTTTATTGGAATCTCCTTAACTACTTGCCTTACCATATTTCCACCAGAAGAAAAACCGATAACCTGATCGAGCATTCCGGCACTTGGAGTAAGTAGCGCTGAGACACCATTCACAGTAGATGTTATTGTGCTATTTTCCCCAACTAATTTATTTTCTGTAATAAGTTTAGCTGTTGCTGTTTCATTATTTACAGTAGTAGTAATATTATTATCATTATCATTGATAATAGAATTTGCAATAGATAAAGTTCTCGAATCTTGCATCGCAATATTTCCCGAACTAGTAAGACCAATAGTATTCTTAATTACTCCCGGGGTAAATATTATTTCTGCAGGCACCCCATTTACTTTACTCGTCAGTTTATTTGAAGTTACATACAAACTATTTGAATTCACAAGATTTACTGGCGCTCCGGTAATACCATTTACATTTGTTTGCAATAAATTACCAGCACTTGTATTAATAACCGTCGTATTCAACTTGTTGAACGCATCAATCAACGAAGGCAGCTCATCTTTATTTATTACTTTAACCCATTTACTAGATTCGGTGCTCCAATAATAAATGCCTTTGGGTTCGGTACCCGATTCGTTATAAATCATCATCCCACTCGCGGCTACTCCATCCAAAGTCCATTTGGTTGCATCATTAAGCGGGATACGTGGCAAACGAAGTCCTTTGGTCAAACTCTCTAATTCTAACAACGAACCAGCTTGTATTACTGCAGGATTATCACCAACTTTATTTTGCGCATGTACAGATAATGTAAACACGAAAAATAAAAGTGCTAAGAGAATATGATTTAGTTTCATAATATGTATATATTTTATTTTTTTATTTGTATGTCAAAACTTGTCCGGGAATAATAAACTTTAGATTTAACAGTAACTCCTTTGAAACGGTTAATCTATATTGAATATTCAATTTCCTATTTATAACATTGAATAGCTTATTTCTCTAAATATCTACGGAGTAAGGTTAGTAGATATGATCCTATTTCTATTACAGCAAGTATTACTATAAATAGGACGTATACGCCCAGCAGTACAGGACCGAGAATAAACAGTTTAAACACAAATAGAAGTTCGCTCTTTATACTTAACTGAAATAACTCTTCACTTTGTAGTAAATTAGTTTTTATGTTTAAAGTTTGTGCCACAAGTTTTATTTTTAATGTTCTTGTTTATAATTTCTGAGTTAATTCTCCGTCTGACATAAGAGAATTCATTCACTTTCATACACAAAGATAACAGCTTGAAATAACATTTATATAGATTTAAGGGGTACATTAAGGGTACATCTTTAAAATTATAAAAATAGATTTTTCAAGTTAATGACCTTTCATTTCCTCTCTTAAAACAATAAAACAAAAAACAAATACACCCTCATTATCATAGTATTACAGAAACAATAACACATACAAGATATCAACAGTCATCAATGTACACACATACATGAAAGTAACCATATTGCCAATTTACAAAAAAAACAGCTCATCAGCAACAGGATGAAAATACATCTTCAACTCATAACAAACAGCGCCATTAAGTCCTGCGAATAATATAATGTCTCATTTATAGATTATGACCTTCCCCTGCATACTCCCATACTCCAGCCGACGGACATCCTCTCTAAATGAAGAAAGGGAATGAAAAATAGTTTTTTGAGTGGGAGCAGTATTGAGAATTCAAAAATCAGGAAATAGTATAGGGCATTACTTCTTTCATTTTAATTACTGCAACTTGGAGGTAACTTTATAAAAAGAGTCAAACAGATTATAGAGAATATAAAGTCAAAGTACAGATGATAATTATATATAGTGTTAGATGTATCAACAACGTCATCTGGAAGAACAATGAATACATCTACTCTATACGTTACATAAGTAGCCCGAACTGCCGGGAACACGGTAAATTCGGGAATATACATAAGAACAAACGAGAGGAAGAAATTATATAAAGGGGACGAAATTTAAAAAAGGAAGAATTAGGGGACCGAACATATAAGTAGTTGGAACGATATAATGTACTTTTCTATATTGTAATCGCTCTATCTCTTTCCTATATCAACCGACGGATTCTCTCTCCTAATGGAAACAGTGAACATAAACTATTTTTGGAGGAGATGGTGGAATGAATTCGGGGATTCATTAATATTATAAGGCATTATTCTTTTCATCCACATATGTTGAATCTTGCAGCTATCAGAAAAAAGATATTGTGCTTAAAAATAAACTGAACAAAGCCAACAATCATAGAATAAAGTCAGCAAACCATTAATGAAATGCATTTTTAAAAACTGAACAAAGCTGTATCAAAGTATAAGATTTTACTCATTCATACAAAGAGTAGCTCATCACTACTTATATTAAGAACATACCTACTGTATATTCACAAAAACATAAAATGTATACAGATTATAGATAAAAGATCAACACTCTATTTTTCTTAGCTGATCAAAGTAATCAACATTTCCAGATAAAGCTGAGTGAATGAGCTCTTCTTTCCAATAAGAGAAATCTGGTGAATGATTTACAACTGAACTACAGATACTGATAATTTCGCTAGATTGGTAAATAGGCAGGTCGGCTATTTTTTGCTTACAATATAAAATCATCTCATCTTCGTCCCCATTGTTTAAATATCTAGGAGGAAGATATTCAACATTTTCATCGCAAACCATTTCATTTTGATTTTCTACCGGAAGTTCAAACCAAATTGTGAAACCCTCATTTAAAGTTGATTTAGCTCCAATTGTACCACCATGAGCCTCAATTACCATTTTACAAAACGTCAAACCTAAACCTGTGGAATGATTCAACCTCGATTCTGGTGTATGTCCGTGATAATATTTTTCAAATATATGATCAATCTTGTCGGGTGATATGCCCTCACCGGTATCGATAACTTCAGCTCTTACAAAATCATATTGAGATGTGATTCGAATTTCTATAGAACTATTCACTTTCGAATATTTAACCGCATTATTCAACAAATTAACTAAGACGCGTTCAATTAAATTTTCATCGAGCATAACAGTATCTTTGCAAAAGAAGTTTGTTATAATAGTGATTTTCCTTTCATTCAACAAATAATCAATATGCATTTTAGCTTTTACTACAAGCTCATCTATCCTCTGAGTAGATAATTTCAATGACATTTTCATCTCATTTAATTTTGAAACATCAAGTATATTTTGCAACAGAATCAACATATCCCTACTCGAGTCTTCTATCTCCTTATGAGGTATTACCTCCATTCTTGCAGCATACAAAACTCTATTAATTGGAATCTTTAAATCGTGCATTAACATATTGAAGACATCTTTTTTATATTCATCAGACTTTTCTAATCTTACGACCTGAGAGCTATCTCTCATCCTCAAAAACTCATCTAGCTGAGCAAAAAATGAACTAAAAATGCTACAAGCTACATAAAGAACTACTGTCAAAAAAACAAACATGACACTATCAGAAATAGCCCAGGTGCAAAAAAAATGATTACGTGATAGTAAAGAAAAAATCCATATCCAACTAACAACTATACTTCCTACAATAAGTATATGGTGTTCTTTAGCAATTAAAGCAACCGACAATAATAATAATAACCAGAATTTATACAGTGTTTGAAAATAAAAAAAAACTGAAACTTCTTGATCTATAAATAAAAAATATAAAATTACAAACTGTAAATTAATAATGGGCAAATAGATAATTATAAAATTGGTTTGACCTGTTGATAATTTATCATTTGCCTTTAACCAAAGTAAAAAGATTAAAACAATTGTAGAAATAGTTGTTATAAACACTAGCAAATAAAAATTATCTTCATAACAATAGTACGTAACACTTAAATATGCAATCAAAGAAAAAGCACAAATTAAATTAACTAATAATAGTTTTAATTTATTATATTTCTTATACACAAAAAAGTCAACAATTTCAAATCCACGGAGTATCCTAAAATATTTGAGCATATATAAAATCCAGATTTATGTATAAAAACGTACAAGAAACTATTCCTAAATAAATCAAAAAACTATATTAAAAAAAAGTCAAAAAGATAGATTCTTTCACAAATATTGCTTTTTGTAAAATTCTCATATTTCCACAGTATTCAGAAATGGAATACTTCTCATTACTTTGTAAGCATAAATTTGGAACAGCCTTATGACTTAAGAACAATAAAAATGATCAACTTATTAGTGTTTAGAGAAAAATACTTTCACGCTACGTGTCACCTTATTCGATTAACCCATAGTTTAAAAGACTAACAATTTAAAGAAAACAGAGTCTAAACGACAATGCTTATTATATTTAGCAAATATCCACTTCGAGGAATTAAGCAAACTCATTGTAGATAATACTGTTTAAACGGCTCTACGCAAACATAAGATTAATGTAGGTGAATCTCACCTACACAAACAAAAACACTTTAAACCAAAGCTGTACAAAAAGTAAATGAAAAAATACAGAAAAAGTAGGTAAGTCAATAGTGGTCTAAACTACATGCACATGCAATATAGTAATAGACGCGAAAATTATACTAACAACAGAAGTTGACTTTATGTCTCTTTAGAAATAAAATCACCTTAATACATATTAGAAAACCGTTGTAGTTCTAGCACAAAAGGGTTTTCTGTAAACGTTAAATATTAGTTGTTATAAAAGGGAGGTTAAAAGAAAACAGTTTCTATGATATACTTCCCGACAATCGTATTTAAGTCTTGATTGACCGTTCCGCATCATCTATCTCCGCACCCAACACGTTGATACCCAAAGATAGAATTTAAATTCCAGCATTATTTAAAAGCGTAAACAAATTTCAGAATAATACAATAATACCGTAAACATAACAAATTACAAATCAAAAATCATTTATTCTTACAAATAATGTAAAGTGCATTTAATTATTCAAAAAATCAGCTTTAACTATCCACTACAAATTACGGATAAAAGTTTGAAGCCCTTGAACAGGGAGCAAACCAAACTTTTTCTTAAGTCTTTTACGAGCCGTATTTACTGAATCGGGGGTAGTAAAAATTATCTGTGCTATTTCCTTATTACATAAATTCAATCGTATAAATGCGCAAAGACGTAACTCGTTGGGGGTTAAATTATTAAAAGTAGCTCTCAGTTTTTTAAAAAAGCCTTCATGAATAAATTCAAAATGCGATTCAAAATCATCCCAATTGACTTGATTTATCTTTGAATAAAGAAGTCTTTCTGCCTGAATAATACTACTTTTAATGAGTTGATTTTCTGCAGCTGTTGCCTGCTCTTTTATTATTGCAAACTGTTTGATAGTTGCATTTTTTAGTTCATTCAATTGTTGTATATTGACTAGTTTTGTTGCAAGATGGCTTTGCAATTCCACATTATTCTTTTTTATCTCCAAATATGCAACTGAGAGTCTAAGCATATTTGAGACCCGCGCTAGAAGTTCAACATCATCAATTGGTTTACGAAGATAATCAACTGCGCCAGATACTAAAGCAGTGCTAAGATCAGCTGAATTAATCATAGCTCCAGTTAAAATAATGATCGGAATGTCTTTTGTCATATCATCTTTATTGAGTTGCAGAGTAGCATCAATTCCATTCATTATTGGCATTTGCCAGTCCATTAAAATCAAATCAGGTGATGCAGCTTTTGCTATTTCACACGCAGACTTTCCATTGCAGGTGGTCAACACAACGTATTCAGGATTCTTAATCAATATGGACAATATAAACTTGATTATACTAATATCATCATCAACCACTAGGATTGTATACTTACGAAAAATCTCCATAATCACATTAAATCTTAATTATTAAACATATCTTTCATTTATATTTAAAACATCAGTCAAAGTATATGACCTTAATAGAGTAAAGCCTAGCGATCAAACTACAAGAAAATACATTAAATCGGAACATTAAAAACACATATTCAATCCAAAACCGCAAAATACATCTGATTATAAATCATTTAAACACACATGCGCTAACAGAAAAATCAGTTATCAAGGTGCTAAAGTTAGTCTAAATCTAGTACTTTCACCAAATAAACCTAAAAGGGCTTACTACTATAAATTATGCTGAAATACAAAACAACCAAATACACAAAGAAAAATGCTGAACCGTTGAAACCAATCTTTAATTCATTAAGAATATTGTTTTTATATATTACAATTTAAATATAAAAATAAATTTAAACCCTGAAATTTCTAAGACGTTCACGCTTTAATCACTTACTATTTATAATCGATAAAGATATACTATATTAAACAAAAAAAAATATTCATTCACCTAGAAATAATATTTATAACAATAATTATCACTTATTTCGACAAAAGTACCAATAAAATTGATAAAACACAACGCACACAAAACAAAAAAACACACTGTCATATCAATCAGTCATCCTTTAAACGTTAAAAAAAAAATGTTGATTTGTGTTTTAAATTATAATTTACCAGTATTACATTCTCTAAATGTTAATAAAAAGATAGGTGGTCATCAGCAAGGATAAAATAGAATATTCATTTCGGGTAATGCATTTATTTATTTGATTATATTACATATACATAAATAAGCAACGTCACAACATAGTACATGAGAGTTATTATGTAATCAAAACGAGTTCATAACAAGTAATAAATTTCAATATTTAACTCCAAAAATTGTTTGTTTTATTTATCCATTTTTCAGGAATATAATATCCTGTATACTGCAGTTCTAATTTTACATATTTAACTATTTTTACACATAATTCTACAAGAAGCACATAATTTTGAGGGACATCGCTGCATTATTTTACTACATTTGACATTACTTTTTATTCTTAAGTACTGGTGAACTTTACTACTTGACGAATGCACAATAATATGAAACAATTTTATTCTGAAAATCAACAAAGCCTATCTAGAATTTCACATATTAACTTTAGTACGAGATACAACTTCGAAATTCAAAATATAGAAACATCCTTTAAAAGTCTAAAGTAATTAAATGGTAATTAAATCAAGAGTAGCTAAATTTCCGCGATGCAATAACACAACTATTCACATTGATTCAATTCAGGATTAACTAACATAAGACATATAATTATGATTAATCTGACTATATTAGATTAATCAATTTATTACAGATCCATTAATATAAATTAGCAATAAATTAAAAATAAGCAATAAACGAAAAACATAAATATACTATTACATTAGTCTAGAGTAATTCGAAGTTGTTTACAATTTTAGTGAAAAAGTCTACATGGGTAGCTATTTTTTTCAAACACCCATGATTAGATACGTACCCTAATTGTACCCTTAAAAATGAATAATCAAGTATTTAAAATTCGTATCTTTGAGTTTGATTCTCTTGGTTATACATCGTTTAATGTCTGCGATTTAATCTCACAATGGCAACTATTATCAGACACACGAAGAGTTATTTTAAACCAGAATAGTATTAGAATTAATTGCTTAATCCTGTTTTAGCCCACTGAATAATAAAAAGTATTTTACACATTGAATTACAACTATTTACAAGAATGAATTCGATAACAGAATCACATTTATATCTGCACCTATTTTCCATTAGGCGAACAGTACACCGTGAAGCAATAATAAATTATTTATTAAAAAATAGAATTCATCCGACTATAGATGATATTTATCTGGCCTTAAAAGAAACAATACCAACTTTGTCGAAAATAACCATTTATAACTCACTTGAACTATTTATAAGGCATGGGGCTGCTCAATTGTTACAAATAGGTAAAGAAAATATGCGTTACGATATAGAAACTGATAAACACGCTCACTTTTTTTGTAAAACATGCGGAGCAGTTCATAACATTGAGAGTCTTGACTCATCAATATTCGTTTTGCCTAAAAATAAAAACTGTGCTATATTTACTGTCGAAATTTTGTATACCGGAGTTTGTGATTTGTGTAAATAAAAATCTCATTTTTTCTCGGTCTTAGTCAAAATGGAATAATTGAACATATTTCTGTAATTATTCCGTTTTTATTTATCCGAATCTCTATTTGTTAATATAATGTTTATTTTGTCAACGAATCACAATTTAGAATATCTATATATTAATGTTTTGTACTATATTTAATAATAAGCACAGGAACAGTATCTCAAGATATTTAGTCAATATCCATGATATTTTTTTTATAATCATTCAAAAAATAATTGTTAAGAAAGAAAATATTGTAATTACAGCTGTAATTACAATGTGTTTCATTTGTAGCTATCAAGTCAATGCTCAATCAAAAAATTGGCTGACTTATGATGTGGGTACAGGAATATCAACAGCTAATGGTCAATTATCTACTTATCTTTCTACTGTTGTAATTGGATATAAAAGAGTTATTTGGAATGATAGATTGATATTACACCCGAGTTTGGAAATAGAGAGCTCTTGGAAAGGAATAAAAACGAACCTGCGGGAGGAAATTACTAATTCACTACATCTTAACCTGACTGTAGACTACGACATAATTTGTTATAAAACAATTATATTTAATATTGAGACGGGTGGATTCGCCGTTTATTCGAGAAAGTTAATGGGCACGAACAATATGTATGATTATCCAATGTCAGCAGGTATAATGTTTAAAACGTCTGAATATAAAGATTTATATAATTGTGGTGCTTTATTCGCAGCGGGAATTCGAATTGTGCCATGGAATAAAAGCTGCGCCTTTAGAATTACTCCATTTAGTTTATGTGTTACACATAATCGAGCAGAGTTACGTGCATTATTAGGCTTAGATGTTAGGCTAAATGAAAAAAAAACGATTACAAAAAAATAAAAATATGATCGAAAACTTCAATTCTGCCTCTCTAACAACTTCAACGACTACATACAAGTCTAAAATTTGGCAGTAAGTATCCATTTCCTGCGTTTGTAATTCGAGCTATTAAATATAAGAATCTGTATTATTTTTTATTTTAGCTCACTTGACACTTCTAACTCTATTTTGCTTGTAGTAAAAAAAATAAGTTGATAATCAGTACTCAAGTAACCTTTGCGCCAATTAAATGATAAGATGATAAGTTGATTTTTATGTTTTTCAGAAAATAAATATCAAGTATAGCTTCCTAAGTCAGTTCAAAGTTGGTAAATATTCCATTAGAGCTACATACTGCAAGTAACTTGTATACATAAAATGCAACTTTGGATTGGTGGAATAACATTTGGAAGGACTTAGAGAAAGGTCTTCCCAACAAATTGTTGTTCACGAAGAACAACTTAATTTGCTGATTTTATTAAAATCATACTGTTGGAAATAAAATAGTTATATCGATTTTGGAAAACAATTGAAATAATTCATAAAAGGTTCACTGGAAGCTTCAAAGAAGTAATTGTTGTGCCTTCTTGATGTAAAAAGTTTTCCTAAAACTGAGTGGATTTTCATTTTATGATATATTAAAATATAACATCATCTGCCCCAAAACAAAAAGATCTCAAGCCACTCAACGTCACCTTATGCCAAACGAAGACACTCCATTCACATTATGATAACAGATTGATTTACAAACATAACTTTGCCGCAGAATAAAGTATTCTCCATTAAAAAGTAAAGTTATGAACGAAAATGTAAATGACCAGGATGTTCTGTTGGTCGCAGACAAAAAAAACAATAAATTAAATGTTGTTGCGGGAATCGACAAAAATGGTAAAATGAAATCGGTAAGTCCAAAACCTGGAAACGAACCGCTATTTTTGAAGTTAGACAAACAAGGTAATGTGTTGGACAACTTCTTTTCCAACTTTCACAGACAGTACAAAGATCCCACCCATTTTCAATTTTTCAAAGTTCCTGCTAATATGGTAGAAAATCTTTCTGCTGTTTTGCGGGAAATGCTTCTGCATCCCTATACACCATACAACAAGGAAACACTTGATATGCATCGTGTGTCGTCGGATGAAGTTTCAACTAAGCAGGGCTATCAACCCATTGATGAGAGTCATATTGACTGGAAACTGTTGGAAAAATTGGGCGTGACACGAGATACTCTTGAAAAAACCGGCAGCTTGGATGCTATGCTCAATTGGGGTAAATCACCAGTCTTAATTCCCATAAGCCCGAAGTTTGATGAAATGACGCTTCGCACCGATGCGCGCTTGTCATTTCGGGAAATGGAAGGTAAATTGACAGTGGCTATTCATGCTGTACGAAAGTCACCCGAATTGGATAGACCATTCTTTGGCATTCATTTTTCGGATGATGAAAAAAAGAGCCTGCTCAAAAGTGGAAATGCAGGGAGTGTGCTGAATGTTGAATATCCTAATCAAAAACCAATCCCTGCCTATATTTCAATCGATAAATTGACCAACGAATTGGTAGCAGTCAGAGCCGATAAAATTCATATTCCCAACGAGATTAAAGGCATAACTTTGGATGACAAACAAATACAGGAGTTAAAAGAAGGCAAAGCTATTTATTTAGAAGACATGCTGTCCAAAAGTGGTAAACTGTTCAATGCCAACCTTCAAATTAATGCCGACAAAAAAGGCATTGAGTTTAGTTTTGACAACGACCATAAGCAAACTCAGCAAGAATCGAATTTCGAATTTGCTATTCCTACTAAGTTGGGTGGAGTTCATTTGCCTGAGACCGACCAAAGCTGTCTCAAGGAAGGTGGCACTATTCACGTAAGCGGCATGAAAGACCGAGAAGGTCAGGAATACAGTGCTTATGTAAAGGTAAATACTGAAGAAGGCAAACTCAATTTCTATAGGTGGAACCCTGACAAATCCAATGCCAAAAAAGTAAGCCCGGATGAAACGAGTAAAACGCAGGTTACGGTAAATACGGACGGTAAAACAAACGAAGCCACCAAGAAAATAGAAGCACCATTGAAAAAAGGGCAGACGAAACCAACAGAGGCACAGGAGAAAAGAGTGGGCGACAAGAAAACGATTAAACCCAAATTGCACAGATAGTAAAACCCAAGATTAGACATATTGTAAATGACTATTTACAATCAGAAAATAATCACTTACAAGACTCTAAATAAAAATTCAAACAATCATGAACAAAAATATCGAACCGGTTGAATTGTCGTATTACCAACTCACCCTTCAATCTTTCCTTCAGGAAAGTCATCCCGAATTGGCTAACGATGTAGAATTTATTGCCAGTCGTGGTGATTTGGCTGCCCAGGCCTACTCACAAAGTATAAAGACTGGACAGTCCCATAATCATGCTGAAGCATTGGCCAATGAGGTACTGTATAAAGGACTTTACTTTTCAAAGCACGACACCCTTGTCAATGTGCTGTGGAATGAGTTTAATGAGGAAGTACCTCAAGGGTCGGCCAAAAACATGGCTCAAAAACTACTTGAATACTGTGAAGGCATATTTGCAAAATATCCACTTTCGGACGATTTCGCTTATGAGCCTGAATTCAACCATCTCTATACAGAGCTGACTGGAACTATCGTCTTATGGATGGAAGAACATGAGCTTCAATAAAAAGGCACATCTCACTACCAATATTGAAGCTATAAGGCTGGCGTTTGCACTTGAAAAAGAGCATCTCCAGCCTACTGCGAAAGAAAGAGTCGCTATTCAGCTTTATTCAGGGTTTGGCGGATTGAAATGTATTCTCAATCCAGCCCAGACCTTGTCTGATTATGCCTATTGGCCAAAATCCGAACTGGATCTCTTTCCACTAGTGGCAGAGCTTCAGGTTCTCATTCGTGAGAATTGTAACACGGAAGTACAGTATAAACGGTATTGGGGAAGTTTGAAGAACTCTATCCTGACTTCGTTCTACACGCCCACAGAAATAGTCACAACCATTGCGGATACCTTGCAAAAAAGTGGGATAACTCCATCCCGCTTTCTTGATCAATCGGCAGGAATGGGAGAATTCATTTCAGCCTTCCAACAAACAGCACCGGAAAGTAGCTCAATTATGAGTTTTGAGAAAGACTTGTTGACCGGCAAACTTCTTTCGCAGCTATACCCCAATAATACCGTTAACATCAATGGTTTCGAAGAGATCGAATCTCGTTACAACAACTATTTTGATATAGTCTCGTCCAACATTCCATTTGGGGATGTTTCCGCCTTTGATTTTGGTTTCTCCAAAAGTAAGGACAAGGCAAAGCAACAATCCACCCGGACTATTCACAATTACTTTTTCATAAAGGGAGTTGATACCTTGCGTGAAGGGGGTATTCTGGCTTTTATCACTTCGCAGGGCGTAATGAATTCACCACAAAACGAAGTGATACGACAGTGGTTGATGGATAACACAAATTTTGTATCCGCTGTCAGGTTACCCAATAACCTTTTTGTGGATAGTGCCAATACAGAGGTTGGAAGTGATTTGATTGTCTTGCAAAAGAACTCAGCCAAAACTGAATTGACTGAAACTGAAAAACTGTTTGTAAAGAGTTCTTTGCTTAGTAGTGACGTTGTAACCAATAGTTATTTCAAGAATACACAACGGATAGTTCATACCAAAAGCAATCTCGATACAGACCAATACGGAAAACCTGCTATGGTGTTCTTACATGAAGGAGGCGTAAACGGAATAGCAAATGATCTACGGATTATGCTAACTGATGATTTCTCTAATCGACTAAATATAGAGCTGTATGTGCAGCACAATATTCAGTCGCTAATACTACAAAACCCAATACTTACAAATGCATCTTTGGCAACTTTCCAAACAAAAGTTGTCAAAGAAGCACCTATTATGACTCTCTATGACCTCTTTGATATGAATGTAGAAGAACGTTCGCAGATCATTGTCAAACCCAAACGCAATGGTCCGAAACGAATTCAGATTCGACAACCATCACTTTTTGATTTACCTTTTGAAACTACGGAATTCAAAGCAAGTTCAAAACCCACATCAACACAAGTTCCAATTTCAAACCCGATTGAACCTCAGATTTCAATGGAGCCACGTCCATTCAACGGAATACGTGAGCCACATTATCAGGTTGGGTCTTTAGTCGAAATGGAATCACAAATAGGTTATTTATCTGAAGTTTACAAAGATGGAGCTACTTTCAAATCTTTGAAGCTAAGTTCGCTCCAAAAGGAGAAAGCATTGCTTTATATTGATTTGCGTGATGTCTATCAACGGCTTTACACCTATGAAGCAGAAAACAAAGTGAGAAATACCCACTATCGTTTCCGCTTGAACACACTCTACGATGAATTCGTCAAACGATATGGACAGCTCTCAAATCCAAAGAATCTTGACTTAATTAAGATGGACAGTGGTGGTAAGGATATTCTTTATCTTGAACGCTCGTTGGACAATCAAATGGTAAAAGCTGATATTTTCAACCAACCCGTTTCTTTCAATGCCAATGAAATCACTCACGCTGAGACTTCAGAAGAAGCCTTGTCTGCTTCACTCAATAAGTTCGGAGAAGTCAATATTGAATATATGGCTTCGCTCCTACCAGAAAAAAATAGAGAAGATTTTCTCCAAGAACTTTATGGACGTGTTTACTACAATCCACTGGTGGAGAATTATGAGATTAAAGAGAAATTTATAGCCGGTAATGTGGTTGAGAAAGCGGAATTCATAGAACAATACCTAATTGAGCACCCGGTTGATGCGCTTTCGCAACAATCACTGGGTGTATTACAACAAGCCATTCCCTAACCCATTTCTTTTGATGAATTGGATTTCAATTTTGGTGAACGGTGGATTCCGACTGGTATGTACAGTAAATATGCTTCGTATCTCTTTGATACCAATACCATCATTCATTATTCACCCGTTGCCGATGAATTTTCTGTGAATGCGACCAACCTAAATGCTAATATCAACGACAAATATGCCGTAAAATCTCAAAGTCGAACCTTTAATGGATTAGCATTGATGAAACATGCACTGGTAAATACCTCACCCGACATTACCAAAAGTATCATGGTAGGCGATACCGAAGTGCGAGTACGAGATAGTGAGGCTATCCAAATGGCTAACGCAAAAATCGATGAAATACGTAAAGGATTTTCAGATTGGCTCAGTGAGCAATCACCAGAATTTAAAAACCGACTTTCTAACCTGTATAATCGGAAATTCAATTGCTTTGTGCGACCGGACTACAATGGTTCACACCAAACTTTTCCTCAACTGAACCTGAAAAATTTAGGCATTGAGGATCTCTACGGGAGTCAAAAAGATGCTGTATGGATGTTGAAGCAAAACGGTGGCGGTATCTGTGATCACGAAGTAGGAGCTGGAAAAACACTTATCATGTGCTGCGGAGCGTACGAAATGAAACGGCTAGGACTAGCCAATAAACCCATGATTATCGGATTAAAGTCCAATGTGCAGGAAATAGCACAAACTTTCAAAAATGCCTATCCCAATGCCCGAATCCTGTATCCGGGCAAAGAAGATTTTACCCCCGACCATCGGGTGAAAATTTTCAACGACATAAAAAACAATTCTTGGGATGCGGTTATTCTAACGCATGACCAGTTTGGCATGATACCACAATCAGCCGAAATGCAACAAAAAATTTTGCGAGCAGAATTGGATTGTGTGGAAGAAAATTTGGAGGTACTCAAACAGCAGGGACGGGAAATATCCCGGGGTATGCTTAAAGGGGTTATCAAGCGTCAACAAAATTTGGAAGTAAAACTAAAAATAATTGCTTCGGATATCGCAGAACGAACCGATAAGGTTGTTGACTTCAACATGATGGGAATCGACCATTTATTTGTGGATGAAAGCCATCGGTTCAAGAACCTAATGTTTAGCACCCGCCACGACCGTGTAGCGGGTCTTGGTAACTTCGACGGCAGCCAACGATCACTGAATATGCTTTTTGCTATTAGAACTATACAGGAACGTACAGGAAAAGATTTGGGTGCTACCTTTCTTTCTGGAACAACCATTTCTAATTCCCTCACGGAACTCTATTTGATATTCAAATATCTGCGTCCAAAAGAACTGGAACGACAAAACATCAACACCTTTGATGCATGGGCAGCTATTTTTGCCAAGAAAACAATTGACTATGAATTCTCTGTGACAAATCAGATTGTGCAAAAGGAACGTTTTCGTTATTTTATCAAAGTTCCATAGCTAGCGGCTTTTTATTCTGAAATTACAGACTTTCGAACTGCGAAGAGTATCGGTATTGATCGACCTGAAAAGAATGAAATCATGCACAATATTCCACCGACACCACAGCAGGAAGCATTTATTGAAAAATTGGTACAATTTGCTCAGACAGGTAATGCAGAATTATTAGGTAGACTACCCTTGTCTGTTTCAGAACAAAAAGCCAAGATGTTGATTGCAACGGATTATGCACGAAAGATGTCGCTAGACATGCGTATGATTAGTCCGGAGTATGAAGATCATGAAGATAATAAAGCCTCCCATTGTGCCGCTAAGATTGCCAAATACTACCATACCTACAATGCTCAAAAAGGAACACAGTTTGTATTCACAGATTTGGGGACTTATAAGCTCGGTGAATGGAATCCTTGCAGTGAAATCAAACGCAAACTTGTCGAAGATTACTGCATACCTGCACACGAAATTCGCTTTATTCAGGAAGCCAAAAGCGATAAAATGCGAAAATCATTTATTGATGGCATGAATACAGGTAAAATCCGTGTATTGTTTGGCTCAACTGAAATGTTGGGAACTGGTGTCAATGCACAAAAAAGAGCCGTTGCCGTTCACCATTTAGATACTCCTTGGCGACCCAGCGATTTGGTTCAACGAGATGGTCGTGCAGTAAGAAAAGGAAATGAGATAGCGAAGTTGTATGCCGATAATAAAGTCGATGTGATTATCTACGCCGTTGAAAAAAGTCTGGATTCCTATAAGTTCAATTTGCTGTACAACAAACAACTTTTTATTCAGCAGCTCAAAAATAACAATATGGGCAGTCGTACCATTGATGAAGGAAGCATGGACGAAAAGTCAGGCATGAATTTTTCAGAATATGTGGCTATTCTATCCGGTAACACGGATTTATTGGAAAAAGCCAAACTGGAAAAGAAGATTAGTTTTCTGGAAAGTGAACGGCATGCCTTTAATCGGAGCAAATCAAACTCTGGTTTTAAACTAACCGAGATGACCCGAACAATTGATAGCAGTCAAGAGATGATAGTCCGTATGAACAAAGACCTAAATACTTTAAATAGCAAGTTACAACTGGATAAGGATGGTATTAACCTCAATCCAATTAGATTGGATAGCTTTAAAGTATCTGACCCGAAAATGATTGGAGTAAAGTTGAACGAAATTAATGATACTGCCGTAACAAATGGTGAATACTTTAAGATAGGAACACTTTACGATTTCAATTTATTGGTGAAATCAGAAACCTATATAAGTGAGGGGCTGGATTTAAGGGAAAACCGTTTCTTCATTGAGGGCGAAGGCAATATCAAGTACAATTACAACAACGGTCATTTAGCTACAGAGCCTAAACTGGCAGCCTTGAATTTTATTAATGCGCTGGAACGTATCCCTAAATTGATTGAGAAATATGAACTCGAAATAACCAAGATTTCAAAGGATATTCCAGTAATGAAAGAAATCGTCAACGGAACATGGAAAAATGAAGATGAACTGAAAGTTCTCAAAACAGAATTTCTAGCATTGGATCGAAAAATTCAACTGTCGCTAAAGCCGATTGAACAGGGAGAAGCTAAAGCGGCTGAAGAAGTTGACTTGAAAATTGATTCACAAAATAATATTCACATTCGCCCTAAAGATTCTCATTCGTATGTTGGTAGATGATAATAGACACACAATCTATTGACATTTAACACCTTAGCAATATAAAAGTTATATTATTCTAATTCAAATTGAATGATATATCGCTGGTCTATTTATTTAAAAATACTGTTTGTCAATATTTTATACTTTTTTACACATTGAAAAGAAACTAATCGTTAAGATTAATCGTTAATGCATAAAGTCAATAATTTTCACTTAAAAACTACTGGGAGCCTTACTGCCAGATTCAACAATTAATTATAAACCAATCTATTAAAATGAATCTTATGATGCAGTACACATTAAATCTTCTCGACAAAATTAAATCTGAAATTCAAATTATAGATTTGGAAGAGGATACGACTCTAAACAAATCTGTAAAGATTATCAGCTTATTGAAAATTTATTTCAATGAACTTAAATCTTACATCTCTGAATATTCATTCAAAAATGAAATAGAGGAAATTCATTTTTTCAAGGATACAAAACCTCAAATATCTAGTAGACTTTTGTACTACAATTGTATTCGTAATTTTGAAACAAGTCGACCAATTGGTAGTGATAGTGCGCAAAAAGCATTCACACTACAACGCCTAGATTTATTGAAAGATTATTTTGATGAAAATATTGACTTTTACAGATATTACAGAGCCCATAGAACTGATCTAGATCAACATTATTTTCTACGTAGCCAGCCGGATATTGAAACGTATTTTGATAGTTTTTATTTCGAGAGAGACCCTAAATTTTCTACTGGATTTGATTTAAAGGTTGCAACTATTTTAGCAAATGATATGTTGAGCAATTATCTGAATGCTGAATTGAGAAAAGATGATTTACCAAATAATCACCAGTTTGATAATAGGAACTTACACAAGGTGAAAGCCAAATGGACTGGATCGAAAGTAGCACTCATTGAACTTATCTATGCATTTCATACATCTAAATGTATCAACAACGGAAAAAGCGATTTAAAAAAGCTGACTTCCTATGTTGAAAATCTATTTGACATTGATTTAGGCGATGTATATCGTACTTATATTGAAATTCGTGGTCGAAAGGGTAGTCGCGTACAGTGCTTGGATGATCTTCGTAAAAAATTGATTGCACGTATGGATGAAGTTGATAACGATTAATGTCCAAACATCTCTCTTATCTAATTGATTTATATATTGATGGTAAAAACCAGTCAACTCCCAAGTTGGCTGGTTTTTACGTTGAATACAGTTACATCATAAAGTCTTCTATTCAAACTCTTTACATTTAAATTGCAAAAAAGTTATCCCAAGTTGTGAGATCTAGATTTGAAATTTGCAGAACTTTGTAATCAAAAAATAGCATTATGGATGTCATAACAATTGAATCAACAGCATTTTTAGCATTAGAGGCAAAAATCAATTTAATTGCCAAGTTTGTAAATGAGCAACAACCGTCTATAATTGAGAACTTAGATGAGACATGGGTTGATAATTACGATGTATGTTCATTCCTGAAAATCAGCGAACGAACATTGCAACGTTTACGATCAAAGGGACTTGTTTCTTACTCTGTCATCTCTGGTAAATCTTATTATACTATCACTGAGGTAAAAAGAATGCTCACACAACACATTATTCGAAGTAATGAAGATTGCTTGAAGGATTTAATCAATAATCATAAAGAGTCGGCAGAAAGAAGAAAAGTGAACAAGGCTGCTAAATAACATTTCACATACATTTATATTTAGTTAAATCTCATCATCATGGAAATCAATAAAGAAAATTTAGAAGCAATAGTCAACAAACTTTTTGATAAACTTGAAGAAACTGATAAAAAGATGGATCGCTTACTCAATCACGATGCTTGTCTTAAAGGCGATGAATTGTTGGATAATCAGGATCTAATTGGAATGCTTAAGGTTAGTCATCGTACGTTACAACGCTATCGCACTCAGGGTAAATTACCCTACTGCAACCTCAATGGTAAATCATTCTATCGACTTACTGACATAACTAAATTTATTGATGACCAATTTATTGGAGTCAAATAGACTTATTCCATGTTGACAATTTAAATACTTTGAGTCATCATAAACAAGAAACAGGGAAACACAAATGGCGTTTCCCTGTTTCTTGTTAGTCATTTATTTGAATTGATAGTTCGGCCTATATATTAAACATTTTCTCAATTCCTTGTAACTTCCCAGCTAATGCCTGCATATCATTACTAATTTTACTGTCGGTAATACGAGCATAAATCTGCGTGGTACGAATGTTAGTATGCCCGAGCATCTTGCTTACAGTCTCGATTGGGACACCTTTAGCCAATGTAATTGTGGTTGCAAAAGTGTGCCTCGCTAAGTGGAATGTCAACTCTTTATCTATTTCACAAATATCACCAATTTCTTTCAAGTAAGAATTCATTTTTTGATTGCTTAAAATAGGAAGCAATTGATTGTTGGGTGATTTTCCCTTATATTTATCCAGAATCATTTTAGGAACATCTAACAAGAGAATATTTGATTCAACTTTAGTTTTTTGCCGTTTGGTCATAATCCATAAATTTCCATCAAACGAAGTACGGACATTCTTCTCTGTAAGATTTTTTACATCGATATAAGCAAGTCCTGTGAAACAAG
>Ga0302271_10001294_pt1 | contig 24312 bp, 8 predicted proteins | sample III_Bog_N1_1_FD_198767 | JGI IMG/M metagenome (GOLD analysis project Ga0302271, IMG submission 198767) | Peat permafrost microbial communities from Stordalen Mire near Abisko, Sweden - III_Bog_N1_1 | ecosystem: Environmental > Terrestrial > Soil > Wetlands > Peat | place: Sweden: Abisko... | reverse complement strand
AATTGTTTGGTTAACTTTTCCCATTATTTTTTCTGATTGTGATTAGATTAAGAGTGAGCTTGTGGTTGCTCGTCAAGACGAAGTACAACGTCTTGATAAGTGTTTTAATGAGTTTCAAGGCGCTTCCCATATGATTGAGCCAAATCATCAGTATTTTTCAAGTGAACTCAATCCGTTATGAGGAAGAAAATAATTAACGGGATGTTTAACATACTCCCTCCAAGTTGTAAAGTGTTGTGTGTGTTTGATTATTTGAATTTATTTCTTTAACGCTGATTACCGATCTTGTGATTGTTTATAAGAATAAGTTTAAAAAAAGAAATAAATTCCAACACAGTAACTTTTTTGCTGAATAGCCATCACAACACAGGTAAATACAACGAAAAAATTATTCTTTTCCCTCTTGATTTTGCTAATTATCTTCGCAATAAACCATAAGTAATTTTTCGTTTCAAACAACTAAAACTCAAGCAATAACCATAAAAACAGCTAAGATTATTAGAAGGGTTATTATTCCATCTGCTCTTATGCTCATATTAACAATAATAGTAACAGTATCTGCTTTATCTCTTATTAGTTCCCCTTAGTACTTCACAAGATTCACCGAAGTAGCTCCAATAAGAGGACATTCTAGATTAAGTCCTATTCTTTTAGCTGCAGATTCGTTTATGATTTTAGTTAATGTATCATCATAGTTCACGCATACATAATTGCTAGATTATTATTTAGTAGTAAAAACAGCAACAAGATTATTTTATTCCTCAGCAGATAGTCTTATCTTGGTTTTCAGATCAATTATTGTAGCGAAGACAACAGGTTAATCAAAACAAGCGTCACCTTTTTTACAATTAGGATTGTGCTTGATTATGGTCAAGACGATTCCAATGCTTTTAGAGTTAGTTTACCTTGAATCTAACTCAGTTAAATCTAGAGGCGTTTATTCCATAATTTTATCAATACCAAGTGAACTTTTCAATCTCCTGCCTTCTTTAACTATTTGTAAAAAGACCTGTGTGTTATTTCGACTACCAGCTTCATGAACATTCTATCTAAATGGCTGTAGTTACTCTTCTTTTTTAGAGGGTCGCAAAGAAATCAATGTATGAAGAAATCAATGCTTTAAGTTTGGAAGTCTCCGTGCTGTGAATAATGCTGGTTAAATTAGTTAGCATAGCCTACAGAAGTCCTAAATCCTGCAAATCCTCGGTTGAATCTGTCTTGTTGGAGCATGTGCCAATTTCTTGCCCGTTTTCATGTGTAATAAGAAACTTTTGAGGATATTTACATTCCTCACATTTTTCCTAAGAATTCAGTTCAGCCGATTCTCTCATTCGCTTCACAACTTATTCGATTGATAAACATGATTTTACACATCTCCTTCCATCTGCAGATTCAAAAGGACAAGAATATCCTTCAGCTGTCTTATCTTTGCACTCCCTTTGATCAGCAGTTTGATCTACGATATCATTATCTCCTGAACATTTCTCTTCGTTTATGCACTTTTTATCTTTTAGCAATTCGGCGTTCAGGCAGGATGTTGAGCAAGATTTGTTGTCAGCTGACATAATGTAGTTTTAGCAATCTGCAGGGTTCTTCGTGCATCTCTTCAAAGGAATTATTGCAATCTCACCCTCCTCGCAGGAAAACTTACAAATACTTTACATAACGGCATCACTAGCATCGTCGAAATCAGCACAAACTTTGCATTAATAGTATTAACCGGAGTTGTTTTAATCTTTTTGAACAATGGAAATCTCATTCTTATGTGAATTACAGACAGGAAGGCATTACGTGCTGTCTGATGAGATGAATGCTGGACATTCGTATTTGAAGCGATAGCACAGTTTATTAGAATAATCGGTAATCTCTCCTTCGGAACAATTGTTCTTGCAACTTTTTTCATGCGATGACCAATAGTCAGTGCATTCAATACATTTTTCTTATACAAGTGTCTCTCTCTTTAATGGGTTACATGAGTTAACACAGCCTTTCCCATCGGCTGACACGGCTATCTGACATTCGCTAGCATCTTTCAGGCATTTTTTATTGATGGTATCGGTGAATTTATAATTCGCTGGACATACCTCAACACAATTGGATTTGTCGCCAATGCTGTATTCCAGAAAAGGGCACTGATTCGAACATTCTCTAATTACTTAGGTTCCTTTCATGTAGACTAATGAATATTTTTAGCATGATTCAACGCAATATAATTAAAAATGCGAAAGGAATCCAGTGCAACTCTACCGTTCAATACATGTACCAGAGGCTAAATCGTATGCTTAAGATTTACAGATTTTCAGGCATGCTTTATTACCTTCAACTATTCCAATTGTTGTATCCTTAGGACAAGATTGACATTAGATATACCCGTCATTTTGAACTGTGTATTAATGTTCTAAACATTTATGCAGGCATTATTTTTTATCCGAACTGACTACACCACCTTAGCACTATGAGTACTGTGCTAAACACTCATAAGGTAATTTTCTTTTATCAACTAAAGTACAAAAATACTGCTCGCAATCTGCTTAAAAATGACTTTTCATTTTGTCACACTCAATTTAGCATTATTCTCGACTAAGATTGATTGAACTTGTTAAGAGATTTGCCTCACAGTTCTTTTAACAAAGCGAAATCTATTTTTTAACTAAATCGCATTTCTCACATTTTCCATCGAGTAAACTTTGACCTTCAGGGCACAATATTTAACAATGGACGAATTCAGATGCCAGAAGAATGAGCAGCAGCAAATGAATCAACTGTTTATTCATTCTTTAGTTTATTGTTATTTTATTCTTCTTATTTTCTTTCAGAATTTTTATTTTCAGTTATTCAGAAACTAATCCTGAAAAATCGAGAATTGAATGCTCTTATTACACAATACACAAACAATAATCACTGGACTTGTTTTGTATCAATATATTCATATTCTTTTTAAGGGGTGAAGTAGATCTCCCCGAGGATTTTTTATTTGTTTGTGATTTATGTTTTAGACTTATTGTATTGTTGGGTTCAGGTTAAAGGATAAGTTATGATTTTAACTTTTTATAAATATTTACAGCTTAGTTTTTCCGTCGGTATTGGACTAATTTAGATTAGTATTCTTGTTTCTAAAAGAAAAGAATCAGAGCCAAGTGTTTAATGAATTATTTTTCAATAAAGTGGTTGAAATATTGATCCATTGAGAGGAATTCATAAAATTTAAGACTATTAAAGGGTAAAACCATTTAAAATAAAGCAATTTTTAATTACTTTTTTAATGCTATTCTAAGTTTTTCTTGCTAATAAATCTTTTTTAAATAGTTTGACTTGAATGACTAAAGACACTTTACGATTCTCTTTCTTTTAATTTACTGGCATGATAATTGAAGAATATCTTTTTTAAATTCCTATCCTTTTTGTATTTGAAAACCTTCTATCAAGCACACATCTTTAGCTTGTACTTTTCTTTCCAATAATTAATAATCCATATAGGCAATTTCACAAATAATAATAATTTTTGTTCTGAAAAGAGAGAGAGAGCTTGCTACTGCTAAACCTACTCTTTTTAGATCAGTAAATGATTATAAGAGTCTCAATTTAAAACGAGCTTCTTTAGAAATGAGCACTTCTATTTTAGAACAGTAAAATGATTCTGAATAAGAAATGTGATAATAACTTTGAAAATGAAAAAAATGAGAAAAGAAAGAGTTTTAAAAAGCATCTATTTGTTGTGTATCTCTTACAATAATAAGAAACACAAGGGGGGGGGAGAGAGAGAGGGAGGGAAAAGATAGATCTTTTGTGAAAAGCTTTTGTTAAGAAAAGTAAGGCTAGTAACAAGAAATCATGAAACAGACAAATTGAGAGAGAACGAGAAGAAAAGCACTGATGCAAAATTATTTGATTTGATTCAAGAAAGATTTTCTTCTTATTCAAAGAACAAGAATCAGAAATAGCTCTCCTTCTTCTACTTCTCCCCCACACTTAGAGGTTTTTAATAATCTAATATCTCCGAAATCAAGAAAGAATTCTGTTCATATTTTCATAAAGAACCAAGAAATCAAAGTAGTTTTAAAATGGGGGATCTTTTTTATTGTTGGTATTCTTCGAATTCAGGTTTACAATTCTTTTGTATGTTTCAATTACTAGAATTTAAAAAGTATATAATTTTTCTCCAATGCCCTAAGCTATTGTCAACTTGCAACAAGCATTCGAGTAGAAAAAAATAAAATAAATGTAATCTCTAGTCTTCAAAGACACTATAAAACGAAAAGAGTAAAGAGATAAGGAGTTTTAAACCTTTTTTTTGTTGTTGTTTTTTTAATACAAAATTAACCTTGTCTTCTAGGGAACCAAATCATTATTTAACCTTTTGAATTTTTACATAATCCATTAACAAAGAGTAATTGACTCTGCTATCTGTTTGAATAAAGATCCTACCATTGGGATTGTTTTCACGATGAGTGTGACTAAAAAATCTGAAGACCAGTACAGCCTTTTAAGAATATCCCTAAATAAAACAGCTAAGATTTTTGAAAAAAGATGATATGTCTACTCTTATTTTTTGTTTTTTAATTGATTTATACTAATTTTTAAAAGAAATGTGATTTGAAAAACTGTTATTTCAGCACTAAAGAACAGTGAAAATAGATTGAATAAACCAGTAGATTACGGTTTATTTAAAAAGAAAGAGAGAGAGAGAGATAATGCAGTTAATTCACTAAACTTAAGAGCATCGAGAAAGAGAAGAAAGGGCTAGGACTCAAACAAGGCATAACATTGAAAAAGTCATAAGGAATGTAGATTCAACTATTATTTAGATTGTTTCAATGCAATTCGATCACAATCTTGTGAAATGCAGATCCTTTCTAAGGATTCAAATGCTACAAAATAAACGCTTAAGTTAATAATAAGTAAGTAAAATTTGAGACTAGTTAGCATTATAAAATCCAAACTGGAATTGATTCTACATAATTTTTAAATAACAAAAGATAGTGTTCATTCCTGTGGGAGAATGCAAGGTTTAGATATATTTATGCTTAAAAATATGTTGTTGATTGATTGGCTGGTCTAAAATTAGAAATAATTAAAAAAAAAGGAGTTAACCGCTGTGTTAAAATAGCCAACAGCAACCAACAAAACAATACGCAACTTGAGCGTATAAGATAGATAACGCATACACATTATTTATTTTCAAGATTGAAAAAAGTGCAAATAAGAATCATAAGCAACAAACAAAATAAAAATAAATGAAAAAGAAACAAAATCTAGTTAATTAATAATCAAAAGCAAACAAATAAACAAAAAGAGAACAAACAAATCAAGCGAACGGAGCATCTTCTTTGTTTTCATACGCCCATTCAGAAAACAAGAAGAAGAAAAACAAATAATAATTATCACCTCAGATTAATAATTTATCAAATATTTTTCAAGATAACAAAAAGGATCACACAAGATACTACTCTTAATCACAAAGCATGATGCATATGTATTTAGCACATCCTTCTACGGATATGTCCTTCGCGATATAGTAACACAGCTAATATATCAGATAAAACGAAGAAACTAACAACAACAATAATCATAATCATCCTGAAGGTTAAATTCCTTCTAGCTCTCCTATTGAGGAGACTGTATTAACATAAATGTTCTTCTAAAAGACTTAGGTTCTATTGAATATCTTCAAGATCCTATTAGCGATTGTAGTTGTAGCTCTAGATAAGGAAGGATATCTTAAGAAGTATGAATCATTGTCTGTATGGTGTGGTTGCATTGCGATACTAGCAGGATTTGAAATGATCTTAAATATCCATAATATATACACGCAAAGGTAGATACAACGGATCAGAGAACTTAACAACGAAGGGGATAGCGGTAATGATAGTTCAACGATTGAAGTGCCGCTTATTAGCCAAGGCAGACAACAGAATGGTAAATAATATTAAAAGAATGCTAGAACAAAAGAGGGGATTGGAAAGGGATACTAATGGCAGCTAAGATAGAAATAATTTAGGAACTCACACAAAAATCAAAAGATATGACTGATCAATTTACAATAATTGAGTTGCTTCTATTTCTAATCTCCTGGCTTTTTTTTGGATGCTGTTTCTCTTAGCAATGGCATTCTTCTCATTGGAGAGGCTGAAACATTTCTCACTGAAGATCGCTGGGAGCAAGCGTGAATTCCTGGCATTTCTCTTATATACGTAAGTGATATTATAAATTATTCAAATAAAAATAAATATTCATCCAAAATCAAGCATCTAGTACCAGCTTGTTTGTCCTTTTCCTATTCTAAGCTACAAAAGAAGGAGGGAGAGATCCTGTTGGTTGTGGGTAGATTAGTTTGCACCACTCATATCATCACATCCTAACTTCAATAAAAAAAACAATAAATCTTCCCAATTATTATTCCCCTCCCCTCCTTTATTTTTTAGTTTGTTCTTCAACCTATCTCCCCTCGAACAACCGAAGGAATCCTTTAATACTAATGATTCCATCCTTACTAGCCTTTTCTTACAATTACTTCTTTTTCCTTTCTCTTAGAATTCATTTCGTGCTGTTTGTCTATGGCAATGCCTAACTGCAAAACGCATAGGATCTCAAGGACATACTCCTGTATAAAGTCGCATTTATCTATCTCCTAGTGGTAACAAAAGATCTTTTACCCTTCAGAAGAATCATAAGTTCTTTTACTTTTTCAATATCTCTCCCATATTTCGTGAATCTATTAACTTATTAATCTTCTCTCCCCACGTAGATTACATAATTACTCCCTTTTAAAACTGTAATCCTTACTAATTAGCTTATTTTGTATCGCTATTATTAGGGCTATCTGGTGTTTTGCATACCTTTAATGTGCTGCTTGCTGCTGATACTCTACTTGCCTTTCATTTTAATTGGATATCTAATATTTCGTCGTAACATAATCGAAATGCTACAAGAAGGATCGCATAAAACATTGACATAACCAATCTCAGAGGTAAAAAATATAAAACTATCTGCTATTACAATACGATTTTAAAATTACTTTTACAATCTATTTATTCTTTAATCATTTATCACTCCACAAAAAATAAAATAAACAGGAAAAATTAAGTCAATTGAAGTCGTTCAGCTTGACTCCTCAAAGCGAGTCATATCTCAATAAAGAATGCGTGATCTGCATCAAGACATACCATATCCATGACAGCCTTGTGCTCTTACCATGCAGCATACAGTAAAATAATATTCTCTTAGAATGTTTATATCTTTTATAATCATTTTGATTTTCTTCTACTAGTCATCATTTCCATCGTGAGTGCATCAAGAAATGGCTTAGGATCAATAGTCAATGTCCTATTTGTAGATATGATGTGAATAATGCGATCCTAGAACTTAAGGAGATTAAATAATCGAATATTTCACAAGCATCAACTTCAATGGTCATACAAGGAATATGAAAAAGTAAAAACACATTGTGATTACGATGAATCTAATGGATAAATTACTAATATAATCAGCAACTTCATCAGCTACACACATGCACACCAACACCTCTTGCTCTAATAAATTTGTTTAAAAAATTATATCTCACCTTCCCTACTACTTCTACTGTTACTCCTTCTCCTTAATTTGTTGCTACTTTGTTAAAACTACATTAATTGTATTCATGTTGTATTTTATTATTGTTTCTGTCAGTTTATACGAGTGTTTTCGTGTTGAAATACTCTTCAATTGCATCTTAAAATCATAGAATTTGAAAAACCAGATTGGCTTTGAAAATGAACAGAAATCCCGAAAAAGCAAGAGAATTTCACTTAGGAATTGTCAACATTATTGATCGTAGACAAAAGTGTCATCAATCAGCTGATATTCTGTCTGCGTAAGGATAGTCATCACTCTCTCTCTCTGTCAAACTAAACATGAAGATAATCGATTGAAATATTCAATACTCCCGTTCATAAATTAATATCTTCTCCTGACAGCTAGCTGGATTTAAAAAATGCTAAGAATTTCGCTAAAATTTACAAGATAGATATCCTCTAACTTATTGTAAGTTCATAATAAATATCTTATAAATAGTATGGTATAGGTAAGGTGTTTGTAGGTAGAATGAGCCACAAGAGAAAAAAGAAAAGGAATAACATTTTTAATATCAGAAAGATTGATTTCGTCGGATAGTGCGCGGTAATGTCGAATGATGTTCAAGCTGGAGAACGAACTATCAAAATATTGATTTTTCAATTAAATTAAATTATTTAATTAATTAATTCCTCCCCAGTGGTTGTTGTATGTGTGTGTGATGCAGTTAGGGCTTGAGTTTATGTGTGTGTGTGTATCTTCGTCTATTTCGCAGATATAAACTGCTTCAGCAAGATCATTAACAAAAAAGGGAAAAAAAGACAATAAAAAAAATAATAAAAATTAAAAAAACATTCTCCTGAAAATGGAACTCTAGAAGAATCTTTCAGATAGCAAATATTTCGTAGCCGGTCTGGCTCTCGGATCAGGAGTGATCACTTCGCTAGTGTTGAACTACCTTAACAAGGCGGAATAACAATCCGAAGCAGCCAACACTGCAGCGTTGAACTAATCCAAAAGAAAGGTCCCCAAGAAAAGAACTGTCTTCCGTAAGAGAAAAAAAAACAATTTGGAAGGGTTTTAAGGATTCAGAGAGTCGTTACAGTGGGATAAGTCTCTCTCTAACTCTTTTCTTCTTCTTCTTGTTGTCTCCTTCTTACCTTTTGTTCTTTTATTAGTTCATTAAACTGACAACGTGATCCCCAAGGAGATCCTCAATGCAAGCAATACTCTCATGGAAGAGGTGAAGAATCTGGAAAGCAGAACTTGCAACATCCTCAAGGTTCCTAATCTCATCATCGAAGTCGTAAGAGATAATTAATACCTATTTATTTCAGCTGGCTATTGATTACTTTACATAAGTCAATGTCTGTTGTTGTGAGTTTATTTCTTTGATTGATTATGTTTGATGTTTTCGACAGCCTTAAGAAGAAATCCCTTGCTTTTTGAGTCCTCTGTATGGTGAAAACAACTACCGTGAAGTCTTTGGTGGTGGTGGTTTCCTCCCTGACAATGCCTTTGTCTACACTGGATCTTATGTTCTCTGTAACAAAAATACAAATTTAACTTTCTTTTCAAGTTTTGAAGCAGAAATATGCACAAAGTTTAAATAATTAATTTAACTTTTTGCTGTTTACTTAGCTGATGCTGTTATCGGCAAGAACTAGAGCTTGGATTAATCGAAGAGATACGTGCGTGCTGGTCCTAGAAAACACAACTACTTCAACCCAAAAAACGTCAAGGCTGCTATCGTTACCTGTGGTGGTCTCTGCCCTGGTTTAAATGTCGTTATCAGGGAGATCTTCATGTGTCTGTACTACAACTATGGTGTCAGGGAGATCTTCGGGATTAAATACGGATACAGAGGATTCTACTAATACGATTGGGTTCCTCTGAACGTAAAAGATGTCAAGGAGATTTAGCGTCTTGGTGGTACTATTCTCGGCTCATCTAGAGGTGGTTTCGATGGCCCAAAGATCGTCGATAGCCTTGTCAAGAATGGAATCTCTCATGTAAGATATTTGAAAGAAAAGATTTATAAAAGTTAATTAAATTGTTTTGATTTATTTTCTTCCAAGTTATACTGCCTTGGTGGTGATGGTACTCATAGAGGTATCTAGGCACTCTACAATGAAGTTAAAAAGAGAAAGCTTAACATCTCTATTGTTGGTATCCCTAAGACAATCGATAATGATATCCCCATTATCGATAAGTCATTTGGATTTGAGACTTCCGTTGAAGAAGCTGTGAAAGCGATTTAATCAGCTTACGTAGAAGCTCACTGTGCAGAATACGGTGTAGGTTTAGTCAGACTCATGGGTCGATATGCTGGTTTTATCGCAATGGAAGCTACTAACGCATCACGTGATGCACATGTGTGTCTTGTTCCAGAGTTTAAATTCAATCTCTATGGTTAAGATGGTGTGCTTGAGTATGTCTACTAGCGATTGCTTTCCAAGAGAAATTGCGTCATTGTTGTAGCTGAAGGAGCTGGTGAAGCTGTGCTAGATGGAAACTACTCGAATTCTGGAGAGAAAGATGCTTCAGGAAATGTCAAACTCAGTGTAAGAGAAAAAAAGAGATTTTATGAGGAGTTTATGATGAAATGATTTGCTTTTTTTGTAAATAAAAAATACAGGATATCGGTGCTTTCCTGCAAAAGGAAATCGTCGATTATGGCAAGAAGAAGAACATGGAGGTGACATTGAAGTACATCAACCCAACTTATATGATCAGAACAGTGCCTGCAAACGCCTTGGATCGTAAGATGTGCACATAATTGGCTTAGAATGCTGTCCATGGAGCTATGGCAGGTTTCACTGGATTCACAGTCGGACACGTCAACAATCGTCTCTGCTATATTCCCTTAGATGAAATTTGCAAGGAAGGTGCTGGGAGAAGGATCAAGGCTGAAGATAGAGCATGGTAGAGATTGCTTGCTTCAACTGGTCAACCTAACTTCCTCCCTAAGCAGCAACAAGCTTGAAAGAACATAAAGATCATTGATTGTCTTTAACTTATTTGCATGTTTTCTGAAGAGTTATTGCATAATTATTGAAGCAAATCATGATAATAACAAAAACAAAAAATATTACTGTTTTGCAGTGTTTCAAGATAATTGAGGAGGAAATCACAAACCAATAAAGATAAGTTTATGATTAATTGATAACCATTGGTGTTGTCGATAATTTTAGCTAGATTTCCCCCTCCTTTTCTTCATTAGTTTTGAGCATATTTAGATATTTGGAGCTTAATTTAAATAATTATCCTAAAACAATTAAACTTTTTCGATTTCCCTCCATCTCCCCCCTAATCCTTTCCAGCCAAATTAGATACAGGTTTTTAATGTTAACGAAGAATCAAGTGGGTTATTTTAAATCACTGAAAAAGGATTTGGGGAGGGGATCTTTAATTCAAGGTGAATAAACCCATTCTATGAAGTTTGAGGGATTTAACTAAGTAATTAAGACCATAGTATTTTAAAACATAAAACTTTCAAAGGGGAGGTAAATTTGGGTGGGTTTTTTGTTCTTCCAGCTAGATTGCAGATTCATTTGGGAATTACTTGAAATCCTTATTTTCTCATAAAATATACTAGTTTTCAGTGCGAGAGAAATATTTTGATATTTTTTTACCTAAAAGAATAAGAAGATCGAGAGAGAGAGAGAGAGATTTTCTTAGAACTACTGTCCTCTGAGACTTCAGGCCTCACAGACAGCTGGTCATACAATCAAAAAAAGATATCCCAAAACAATACTCAAAACTTATGGAAATAGAAAAGGCACTCAGCGGAAAATCTTTTCGAAATGACGAAGCTGCGGTTAGGTATTATTACCAACGCGCCTCGAAAGGAGATGCGTACAGTCAGTACGTAATGGGGCTGCTAACAGAAGAAGGCAAAGGGATAGCGTAAGATATCACTAAAGCGATGGAATGGTACAAGTAAAGTGCTGATTCGGGGGAGATACGTGCGTAATTCAGTCTAGCGAATCTATTTTACTAAGGGAACGTAGTCGCGTAGGACTACCCTCAAGCGGAGAAGTACTACTCGCTTGCTGCAACTCAAGGACACGATGGAGCATTCTTTTAACTTGGGTTGATGAATGTCTTTGGTTAGGGAATAAAATAAGATTTCAACAAGGGTATATATTATTTTTAGTAAGCGGGGTAAAAAGGCAATGCTGATGCATATAATAATCTTGGAAATATGGTCAGAGAAGGCACAGGTAAGTTTATCATATAATTCTAGAAAGATTTTTGCTAATGAACTGCACTTTTTCCACCAATTTTGACAACATATTTGGTTGTTATTTTTACCAAAAAAGTATTTTTATTCCATTTTAACTTTAAAACAATCAGGCATGGAAGTGAACTATGCAGAGGCAATACGCTACTATGAACTAGCTGCTGGACTGAATGAGCACACAGCAGCACTAACGAATCTAGCAGCTCTGTATTTCGAAGGATAAGGTAACAAAACTACAAAACACAACATCAAATACTTTTGTCATTCCATTTGTTTTTCTTCCTAAACTCAAAGGAGTCGAGCAAAGCTACGAGAAAGCAGCTGGATATTTTCAAAGAGCAGCTGTCCTTGGACTTGACATCGCCTAATTCAATCTGGGCTATCTCTACGAAGAAGGCAAAGGGGTAGACAAAGACATCAAATTAGCTGAGGAATATTACAAAAAAGCTGCCGAATAAGGGAATCAGCAAGCCGACGAAGCGTTAACTCGACTTAGAAAAGAAAATGTCTCCTCGAAAGTAACAAGTAATGACTCCAAAAGAAGGAAAAGTGGATGCACCACTGCAACTTGCAATGTGTTCTGAAGAGAAAAAGAGAGAGAAATTTACGCTAAAGCGCCATGATACTAGACTGCTCTCTTGTTGTTTTAATCCTGTTTTTAGCTTCTTCTATCATTTTAAAAATGGAAGCAACTAAAAGGTCAATTATTTTGTATTATTTTTTAATATAAAACCTGCTTATTCCTCCTTGCAGGTAATTAATAATATTAATTGTTATGTTTTATGTTCTTTTAGACTTTTATCTCTCACCTTCAAAATGATTTCTAACCTTTTCTTAGAAGTATTGCATTCTCATTATCAGACAGATTAAAAGACCAAGAATTAATCTAATTGGCTGTGACTGTTTGTGATTGCAATTGCTTTGCTTGTTTTTTGTTTTGTTTTGTTTTTTCGTTAATTAACAAGCTCACACAAAATTACACAGATAAGCAGCAAACAGTATTTTTTATGGGAAATGATCAGTCAACCAGCGATGCTATGGATAAAGACAAAGACAAGGACTAGTCGAAGATGTCTTCGTATCTCAACTCCACTATGCGAATGATTAAGCAGACAGACCATGATGCATTCGGGGAAATACGCGTCATGGAAAATGAACTTACTGGAGTAGGATTAGCAAATTATTTGATTTTTTTGAGAGGGGAGGTACATATGAAGTGTTTAGAGGACTGGGTGGAGATGATAATGCCTCGAGATCTACTTCATTTTCTTTCCTTGGTTTCTATATGATTCTTCTTCTTCTTTTTGATTTGTGTTCACATTTTCATATCATCTTTGTCTCTTTTCCTTTTTTGAGGAACTATTCTTAGTGAAGGTGAAATATTTCATCGATCAGCATTCTCAAGACAGCTACGTCAGAGAATGCCTGCTGAGAAAAGAACTAGGAGCTAACGAACATCTTTTACAGATGTTAGACGTTGAAAGTGAAACTGACAGCAATTACTGTTCCAAGAACTCCAAGGTTTCAGTTGTCTACCCGTATTATCCGATGAGTCTAGCTACCCTCATGGACCAGCATCGCAAAAACAAAAAGCGATTTGATCAAAACTAAATTCTCTTGCTGATCGCTAGTGTCATCGATGGACTAGATTATCTGTATGTTAATGAGCTAGAACATGCTGATATTCGACCGGAAACAATTCTAATCAATAACGAAGGAGGGTTTCTCATCAGCGATGTTCAGTTCATGACGAATCTCAGTTAATATAAGAGATTGATGCTCGCGATGAACTGCAAGCCGTATCTATCGCCACATTTATTCTAGTAGCTGCAACACAGGTACCCTAAAAAAAAGAGAATTTGAAAAGTATTTGGTATTTTACTCTTTGCTATGTGTTTAGATCTAGTTTAGGCTCATATGAGGCATCATATCAATGCTCAGCTGATGTATTCTCATTAGGCTTGATATGCTTAGAAATGATGATGATAGGAAATACCTCAAATGGAACAACAACAACAACAACAACAGCAACATCTAACTTGCAAGATGTCTACGATTGGGACCATTACACAGTCAACTAATAACTACTTTAGATCATGTTAACGAGTTCCAAAGATAACTACTCACCTGAACTATTATCTCTAGTCGCTAAGATGCTTTAGTTTGATGATGCCTTGAGGATATCAGTTAGGGATATTGAATCATAGCTTATGTACTTTGAGGGTATTCAGCCTTTGTTGCAACAACGGAATGAGTAACGCCACTCATAGAACATCCCAATTGACTTCGATACATAAACGTTCAAGTATGGATTCATGAAATCATTGATTATTTTGATGTATTTGTTGTGATTGTTGTTAGCTAGAAGATATCGAAGCGGGTGAGTGAGAATTCAATGGTGTAGGATAGCAATCACAAAGGAGGTCAGAAATATGAAGAAGTTTCAAAGGATGCTGGTGCTACAAATCAAACGACTAGAGGGATGCACTCTAGAGTTCAATCATCACCTAATAAATCACTTCCAAATAACAATAGCTTATGTACAACTTTGAATAAACGAACTTGCTTGTTGGCATATATATTCTGCTTTCAGTTTTGCGTGATATATGTGTTTTTGTTGTCTGATTACCTGCTAAAATAAACAGTTATGATGAGCGAAGAGATGGAAGAATACTGGGAACGCAACATGCAGTCCGTACACAAGGAAGTAGAATTAGCTCTGGCGTAGTCTGACAAAGTTAAAATGGAATTCAATTCCTAAGCGTTACCTCATTTCCGGCAGTTAGCTGCAGATAAGCGAATGAAAATAGCTACCAAACCTTCACAAAATCAATAAGACAATTACAAACAAGGGAATTCTACTACAGTGCTCAATAACAACTACTACCAACAACAGCAACAGCAGTAACAACAGCAGCACTCCCCGTTGCTTAATCTGTCCTTCCATTCCCATAGAAGATCTGACATCCAATCCTCCCACAGTCGATCAAATCTATCCTCTCATAACGTATCTTCGTAATAAATCAGCCCTCAGCGGCAATATATTCCACATTCAGAAACGAAATCATTATTATCTATGCCAGCTAGAGATTCATCTGTTTTTCAAAGAAATTCCTCCAAAAAGGCATCCCCACTGCAATAAGATTACATAGACATTTGTAAAGGCAGCAATGCTGTGTATGAAGAATATCTCAATGAGTATAAGAGATTAGTGAACTAGTAGAACACACTGCTATGAAAAGGGGAAGGCAAGGTTAGAAAAGGAACATGGTATCATCAACATGCAGTCAGTTTTACTGAAGCAACCATCAAATAAAGCAAGAACTAACAATAATTTACTGTTTAATTCCTTTTTTGCTAAAACATTCTAATATTGTACGTCCATTGTAATCTTAGACAAGTATTTTCTACCAATTTTAGTTATATTTGTTTTTAATGTATTTCTTATCAATAGCAACAGCACTTACTAAACAAAAACGCAAATATTCATGCTCTTTTTAGAACATCTAGACCCCCTCCTGCTCCTTTCTTCTCCCCCATTAACCTCATAACTCATACAAAATACAAATTTTTCCTTTAAAACCCTTTACTCAAACCATCTTATGTATGTTTACTTATGACAACTTGCGAACATACAAAATAATTGAGTTTACTGGATAAAAATGAATAATGTCAGTCTATTGTGTGATGCTTTATAATCATTATCAGCCATTTGAGTTCCTTTTTCAATTCTTATTAATAATAAGATCAGTGATTTTCTCAGCAATCAGCACTAGTTCTTTCGCTTGGAATAGCCCTTAGCCTAAAGATTACTTCCCAAATGTAGCCACTGATACAGTCCCTTATGACTCTAGCTAAACCACTGTCTTTAGAGTAACTGGATAAAACAATGCGCCTGCATTTTTATTCAGATAAATTGATCCATTTGGCACTGCATCTGTCTTAACATCATTCGTCAGGAACTACAGATCAACTTAGTTATTATCAGGCTTCACGAAGAAACTAAACGTAACCTCATAGTCGCCAGGACCAAGCTAAAGACTCAAGAGTGTCTCCTTGCTGTCCTTCCAAGATAAAACTCGTAATTCTTTCTAAACAGCAATTCTTCTGGCATCCTTCACCGATCCTAGTTTCTCAGTTAAATCGTATAAATTCTTCTACGATTATTTCAATAGATTTCGAAGCTTCTGCTGTCCATTGACTTCCTTCCTAGCAATCACAATGGCTTCTTTCATTTCAGGAATGAAATCATACTTCACAGTAACTTCGAGCACCAAAGCGGAAGATTCATCAAACGATAACTTAGCTGATAATGTCTAAGACTACTTTTCCTGCAACGCTGGCGCTAAGCATCGTGACTAGATCTACTTCAGCTAGAACCCAGTAACTGAGTATTCATCGCCGTCTACTGAATGCGTCGCTGAGATGTTCACTTTGTTATCCGCCAAGACATCGACGATAAACAGAAATTCCTTGAAGTTCACACAGACTGTTTCCATTTTATTTGGTTAGTTTTCCCAATATTCTCTGCTACTAAAGTTGTTATTGTGTTTTATTTTTTTAGATGTTCTAATGCAATTTGATTTGTTTCCCATATATAGGGGGAGGGCGATCACTGATAAAAGCAAAGTTCTTTGGAGAAGAGGGGGGGATTGAATCTCTGATCTTTAATTGTTTGTTTTTGTTTTAAAGGTTGGCTTGAAATGAGCCTATAGAAGGAAAAATAAATAATGAGTATATAACGCAAAGAGACACTTTAAGACAAATTGGTGAAGACGCAAAGGAGAGAGATAGAGAGAGAATAGACAAGTAAAAATATTAATAGATTACATACAAAAGGGAAGGTAATTAATAATAATGTGATGTTGTTATTTTTATGCTGAAATAGGGTGAATGACCGCTCGCTCCATTCATTATTTATCGATTGATAGAGCTTAGAATTATTACAGCATATTCTAATCGATTGAAGTAGGTTATGATCTAATATTATTATTATAATTATTATTTCCATTAATGGTATCCCCTGTCTGTGGGTAATGCTAATCTTGTATTGAATTTGAAGTAGCCGTGGCAGTGATAAGTTATTCTTAATTATTAAAATACGAAGTAAATTAATTCAATTTCTGCGTGTTTAGTGTCTTCAATGGTAAAAACGATTCACTTGTCGCCAAGCAGCCTTGCTTCGTCGAATCCAAGAGAATATGCTCTAAACTGCAGCCATTTAGTGTCGGTCCATTGGAAATCTAAGTCAGCAGCTTTGGAGATGTCGGCATATTGTATCGAAATCGCCCGAATTTCTCTGCTCCAAATGATTCCATCTTCCCGAATGACGAAGAATTCATGGAGGATTCTTTGTCTTCTGGTTGATTATTATCACTTGGCTGCTTCTGAGATTGCACCATGGATTGCATCGAAAATTTCTGCTGTCGACCCGTTTTGGTTTTGATCCTTCTAATCGGTAACGATTGCTGCTGCTGTTGCTGATTCTGCTATCGTTCTTGCGGTTGTTCAGCTAATAAGGTTGTCTAATGCTGAATGATTTGATTGACAGCTCCTTGATCGAATTCGATTTCTTCAGACTAAGAAAACGATTATTAAGCTCGTAAATTAGTTTAATTAACTCCTGATTTCTATCCAAGTTGTTATGTTTATGGTTATTATAATTCGTTTTTATTATCATGTTCAACTGGATTATCAGTGGTTTCATCTTTCTTTTTTTACTACCTCTAACTCTCTCCTATTCTTATTCCCTCCTACTTCTTTTTCTTGTTCTCCTCACCACCTCCTTCCTTTCCATCCCCTCCCGTAAACGACGATGACGACGATGATGATAAATCTAACTCCTTTCCATCTCCAATCTTCCCTGGAATTTTCCCTTCACTTCCTTTCTAAACCAATCTAACATGACTCATTTCTTCTTCTTCTTCTTCTTTCTCCTCATTCTCTTAATCCTACGTCATATCTTATAGTATCTTCTTCATCTTGAACGTACTTGCTACACTTCCTTCTTTCTCTTATCTCTTCATCGTCATCGTTCCATCCTTCAATGTAATACTCGTATTTGTGTGCAACTATTAATTCCTAGCCGTTAACTAATTAGTAAAATTATTAGTGCTACTCTCTCTATCATTATCATCATATTCGTTGTTATCAGTGCTTAAGTTATTCACTGTGTGATGCTTCCCTATTGACTATCGACCAGAGAACAATGATAACAACGGCTATGTCGATTTAGACTATGATGCCATCACTTCATGGGTGGTAGCACCATTCATTAATGTATTCTCGGCGAATCCATCTGAATTCGCAACTTATGTTAGTTTCTTATTACTCACCGATGATTTGTTAGTTTTCTATGATTTACTTGTTATCTATCCCGTTTATATTATCTTTTCATCACCACTGCTACTGCTACTACTGCTGCTATTGATATTACTATTACTAGACATCATTTTCCTTTAATTCTTCGAACTCTACTAAACCGAATCTTATTACTATTTATCTCTGCTATCATCTCGTTCTTGTGTACTCCCGGAAGTTGCATGTCGTGTATGGATATTCCTGCTGTTAATCTATCGCAACGAGTGCTTTGGCGGATGATCGAGACTATCGATAGATCGATCACTGTCACTGTTCTTGCGGATATTGTTATTGTTGCTTTAAAATGTTTTCGATTTTATACTTAAGATCTTTGTGTCCGTCATGCTTTACTCCTCACGAAACAATGTATTCCCACGACTCTCCATCCGACTGCAACAAGAATATACGCATAATTGAAGGTTAGCATAAAAGGGAAACATCGAAGAAGAGAGGTGATAAATATTTAAGTATCTCTTGTGTGCTAATTGTGCTGTTTGAGTTGTTTACCTTGAGAAATCTTTCCTGCGATCAGGAGAAGAAGTAGTCTACCCTTCTAGCGTGGTCTCCTCTGTGATCCTTGCTAACAGTTTCGAAGATTACCCCATGTTTACGCTTTTTATCCCTGTGATGAACGGGTGATTCAACAGCTATCTAACATTGTATCTCTCACTTGGACGAATCCTAAGAATTTCAACAAATTATCAAATTTTCTCAAACAACCTTCCATTTTTTCTTTCTTTTTCTAACCTGAGACATTTCGAAACAAAATCTCTGCAATCAGGCGAGAGATGTTCAGGAATTGGTGGAGCTTGTGTAGCATTAGCTATGTAGAACATCGCTTAAATTGGCGTTTTATCTGCCCAAGGAGGTTTCGCTGTCGCCATCTCAATAACCGTACAGCCAATACTCCAAATATCAGCAAATCTACCTGAACCAATTTGCTTGATTGTCTCTGGTGCCATCCAATAAGGCGTACCTCTAATCGAATCGTTGTGTCCCTTTTCTTCAACGATCTTCTTCGCACTACCGAAATCTTCCAAAGAAATTACATAAACCAAAGTTTTTTTGTTTTTCTAACATAACTGGGGAATAAGTAAATAACCCTACCAGCTAACTTGCAATTGCCATCTTTGTCTACTAATACATTAGCTCCTTTAATGTCCCTGTGAATGATCTCATTGGAATGAAGATACTCTAATCCTTTGAGGATTTAAGTAGTGAACTTTCTTATTAATGTCTCGTTGAATTTGTTGTACCGATAGAGTAGAGATGATATTGAACCACCTGAACATCAAAAAGAGAGAAAGAGAAAGAGAGAGAGTCAGTTAAGAACATGAAAGCAGCATAAATCGCAAGCAAAAATTCATTTCTAATCTACCTGGGACATATTCCAAGAAGATATTAATGGAGTTCTCGCTTTTCTTGATTCCAATATATCGCACGATATGCTTATCCGAGAAGTTCTAAAGTGCCTCGATTTCACTCTGAATCTACTGCACTTTCTAACCAACAATAATACAAATAAAGCTGAGCAAAGCACAAAGAATGCATCATCATACTGCTTACTTCCTTACGATCAGCTTGATTATATCCACCGATATGAATTTATTTCACAGCCATGAACTCCCCAGTGTCAATATTCATTCCTAGGATTACTTACCCAAACGAGCCACTCCCTAGCACTTCGCCAGGCTACCATCTAAGCGAAGAAACAGAAGGGATCATCAAGCAAAAGCCTTTAATGCCACTCTCGAGAGAATCTGTTTTGTTTTTGTTTATTGTTACCTGATGTTTTTGTCACTATGCACGATCGTTTTCTTTTCCGTGTTATGACGAATCAATTCATAATAAATTAGATCTTCCTTGGAGAAATACTTATCATTATTGTTCTTCAGCAATGCTTCTTCTTCTTCTTCACCCTTAGAAGAAAGAAAATGTATAAATAAATTTACAATAGGATTTAATCATTGTGTTATTAATGATTACCTTATCAACTTGTTGTCCGTTTGTTCCTTGGTCAATCTATCCATTCGTAGCAGCAGTAGTAATTCCATTCTTTGGTAGATGATTATTCCCCTCACCGTTTTCAATAACTTTATCATGATTCTTGCTATTAATACTATTACTACCATTCCCCTTTAGATTACCAGTATCGACTCTCTTAGGTGATCCTCCATTCGAATGATCTTAACTAATACCAATACTATTGTTATTTTGATTCATCCACTACCCTTCATTATTGCCTTCTTATCCATTAAGTAAATGCTACATTAACCCATCATTTCCAGCTCCTTCTGTCTATTGCAAATCGATGCTATTAGGATTATATATAGACTTTGCAGCGATTGACTAATCCTAAGATTATCCTTCTTTTGCATGCACTATGGAGGATCCTCCAGATGATCGATTCGTTTTGATTTTCCTTTCTTATTTTCGTTTCTCCGTTTCTTTGAGCATCTACTACAACTATTGTGATTGCTAATCTTGATTACTCTCTGTTTTCTCACTGCTCTCACCATTGACTGTCTTGCACACACTGAATAACTTATTACCCATGGAGGTAAGAAATCACTTTTGATTTATCCAACACGTCAGGATGACAACAACAATAACAAAAAGTCGTCTAAAAGTTCCTGTGTAAATTTTCTTATGTGTTCTAACACAAATTATTGCTTTTTTTTTTCTTCTTTTTTTTAGTTAGTTTGCTATTCGCCCTAGATGTCTAGAGTGCTTTCATCCAAAAAGGTAAAAACATAAAAAAACATCCACACAGAAATATTATCTTTTTTAATTGACCACCAATCCCCACACAGTAAAGTGTAGAAAGACAGATGATTGAATCGGATATTCAAGTGAGTTGCTTCGATTCTTCCGTCGATGGTAAATAAGCAAATCATTATTTACTTGTCCTTTCTATTCATTTGATAAATTCAAGACAATTATTTGTTTGCTAGATTATTATGAATAATTCATCTTAGTTTTTTTTTAAAGATTAGCAGTTTCTTTGCTTAACATTTAAAGAAAGAAAGAAAGAGAAAGAAAGATCAGAGGAATCGCTCATTTATGAAACAGATTCTCTAATATCTTTTCGGATAGTTAAGGATATTGAAAGAGAACATCACAAAAAAAGGGAATGTTTCTGAAAGGAATAAGAATTCATGGTTTACTTATTATGTTCGGCAAAATGCTTTTGGATTTCTAAAATAAACATACAAAACGATGCCCAAATTAATCTCACAAGATTATTATCATATCATATTATATTTAATAATTGCCAAAAGCTCTGTGCTTACTCCAGTTTCTCTTCTCTTAATTTACAGTATTTACTCACCTTCTTTTCAATAGGCTAGCTCATTTATTTATTTACCCTCCTACTAATTATATTTCCATATTTTGCAAAAAGACATATTTGTTCGACTAAACTGCTGCTCAACTTGCAATACTGATTTCCTTGAGATTACCTCTCTTTGTACTTGCAAACATGATCATTTATTTTGATAATATATTCGTTTGAGACTTACTTACTTTTAAGCGAAGAACTTCAAAAAATAATTAATATAAAATACCTCCACACTTTTGACTAACCTTACCAAGGAATCGCTCACATAAATAACAAAAATATAACACCAAAATAACAATAAGAATGAGTAGTTGCTAATTCTAGTTCTAGCTGTTATCCTTGATCTTGTAACATCAGGATGAATCCATCTTGATTATTTCTCTCTCTGGTATTTGTTTATTTATGCAGTTTCCTTCACCTTTTTCTGGTAAAAAATCTAAAGATATTTGCAGCGAGCAATCCAAGCACAGTGTTGATTATGTAAAGCGGTCTTAAGGCGTCCTTTATTTTTCAAATACAAAATGTCAAAAAGAAATAAAAAGAATCCCTTAACTTTGTATTATTTTAACAAATACAAAACATGCAAAATAACTTATCGCTCTTACTGCTGATAGATACTTCTCCCCTCTGAAAACATTCATGAAATCGTAGCCTACGAAAAGCAGAATTGTGCACAAGCAAAGGAAAAAAGAGACGTTAAAAACAAAAGAATCATGATAATAGAATTATAATTATTTTAGTTCATTTGTGTGTGTTAGTGTTATTTGTATTGTTGTTTGTTGGGTAATTTACTGCTCATGAGATCGATTGCCATTTAGAATAATACAGCTGTGAAGAAGCAATATGAAACACTCTAGAAACGTCTATCATACAAATGAAAATAATAAATCATCCATAAAGCTTCCAAATTGAGATAATTCCTTGAAATAATTAAAGAGAGATCTAAGTTTGTTACTCTTGGAGTATTATGTTTAGTAAGCCAAACAATGTCACAATCCAAACCTCGCCTTCAAAGTACACATCCTTTATCAGAAACAAGAAACAAAGTTATCATTAATGTCCATTGGCAAAAAAGAAAGAAAATCAAGCTGATTCTTTCCCCTCTCCCTCTCTCCTTTCTTCTTCATATTCTTACATGGAACTTATTTTTATCATTGAAGAAATAATTGAAGAACACTAGATGAACGAGATATCCTACAAACCCTCCGTTGATGAATTATGCGAGCTCTCTGAACGAGAAGACAAACGCACAAAGCGCAATGCCTACACCAAGAGACAACCGAAATACTTCTACTTCACTCATCCAAGAATCACCAACGAAATTCTGCTAGTACATAACCTAAGAAGGAATATCCAAACAAAATATTATCCTAAACATACTAAAAATCACACAAAAAATAGCTGTGTTTGGTATTATTACATTCGTGATAAGAAACCCTACGATGAGACTCTCAGCTATTTAAGCATATGGTTCGGCTTCTTTGATATCGCCAAGCATGATCATCCCAAAGATAATGAAGCAAGGAACAAATATCATCTTGTTCTTTTCGATGAAACTCCATGGATATGATATGTCAAAGTTCGGGCAAGCTAAATGGGAATAGAAAAGAAAATTATTAGTTTATCCCAATATAGTCAGTATTCGGTGGTAGCATACCATATATCGAAGCAGATTTGAACGTCAATATTTTGTTGTTCTAAGTTAGACTAGGTTTGGTCATCATTTTATTGTTCGATCTGTTCTCACTAGCTATTTGATGATCAACGCAACTCAGCTGCAACTCTGCAACAATGGAATTCCCATCGTTCAGTGTTATTACTATCCCCTTACCAGCATCAGAATCTTGGTCTTTGAAACCATTTAAAAAATTATTAAAACAGATTACTACTTTTTCAATTTTTTGGGATATATTCAATAAAGCAACCTTACCCATGAATGAATAGTTCTCGACATAAAGTGCAGTGCATGTTGCATCTCTTGTAAGAGTCGCGTAGTGTTAGCGCGTGTTCGTTGATGTATCGGAGCAAACCCTATTGGAAGGTAGTCTATTACAAAAATTCATTTCAAATGAAACATCGTTGTCTGCATAAGTGAGTCCTCCAAAAGTATCGAGCATGTACAAGCTATAATTGTAGTTATCCAAGCGCACGAGACATTCTAAGTTGTTTTGCTTTTTCTAATGGGAGACTGTCTGGGAGGAAGCAGATGTGAGAAATAAGCTGAAGATACACATCAAAGAGTAGTACATCCAAGTAGTAACTGTTCCTGAGATTACCACTGATGCATCTAGTTTTGATTTCATTCTGAGTTGCTCAGTGATTTGAAACTCTAAATGATGGTTTAATCTTAAGAATTGTTTTATTATAAAGACAAATCAGATGAGAAGAAGAAGAAGACCGTTTTGGATAATTAGATTAATTAATTAATTGCGTTTCCCTGCAGTAAATCTGAAAAATCAGTAGAAATAAATAGTTTGTTTGATATTTCAACTTAAATCTCTCAACAAGTAGCAATTACCCTCTTTATTGGAAAGAGATTCTCCCAGAAAAACAAATTGAAGACATAAAAAAAACAAAATCCTCCATTCCAAGTAGTATTCACATTTTATTTCATCACTTTAAGAAGATTTCTGACCAATTACACTGAATACTTTGATGAACCACTATCATCCCTCAGACCAATTTTATATATTTCATCCTTTAGCTAAACGAAAGAGTTTAAAATTCTCATTATTATTAATTATCGCTAGAAAATGCAACACAAATGCTCAACATCTAGTTTACTTTTCAATAGATTGTCCCTTCCCCCCCCCCCCTT
>Ga0302271_10001292_pt1 | contig 24327 bp, 10 predicted proteins | sample III_Bog_N1_1_FD_198767 | JGI IMG/M metagenome (GOLD analysis project Ga0302271, IMG submission 198767) | Peat permafrost microbial communities from Stordalen Mire near Abisko, Sweden - III_Bog_N1_1 | ecosystem: Environmental > Terrestrial > Soil > Wetlands > Peat | place: Sweden: Abisko... | reverse complement strand
ACCCCAACCCCAACCCCAACCCCAACCCCAACCCCAACCCCAACCCCAACCCCAACCCCATGCTCTTGCTACTTAAAAATAAATATGTTTTTTAATAAACCTATTAGATTATATCTAAACAAACTTCTAGCTAACATCAGCTTCTGATAATCGAACAACAAAAGGAGGAACAAAATAAAACTAAAAAACAATAATTATGCACCTTCTTTTAGTACACCTAATTAGAAGATGATAATAAAGAATATTAAATTATCCTTAAAACGATGTGAAAACTTAGATTTATCATTAATCCTTATCATTTTCAAAGGGAAACATTTATTAATACTGTTCGGACATTATTTTTAATGGATAAAATACCATTGTAACTTGCAAACCTGCCTTGGAATACCAAACGAATAAGATAAACACAAGCTAACGATTTACTAAGAAAAACAAAGGTATTTTTATTAATCTATTCTTCAAGAAGGTCTGTTCCAGAGTTTAGATTATGGAACTTCCACTGGTGATAGCTTGTAGTAGAGTGTATTTCTACGTTCTCCATTATCTTCAAAGCGCTCATAATTGTATCCTCCGATTTGGAAAGATGACCATCCCCAAGTGATAACGATGAATAAAGTCCAAGGAACCATCTTTGTGTTGAACACAGGTGTGTGGATGTTGAAGTATCCGTTGCGTTCAAATGAAGATGTTCGTCTATACCAGTTTCTCGTAGCAGGTAATCTTGTCTTGAGTGGCACCAATCCCTTGATGTTTTCGGGGACATAAGGAACTGGGCGATAAGTACCTTGATTTTTCGCAATGAATTCAGCACGTTTCTAGTGCAAATCACCGAATTCTGGTGCAACGATATCGTATTAGTTATCGAAGCTTTTCTCGAAATGACTGAAGTCTAACTAGTCTTTGCCCATTGTATTTTCTCTCGATATATTATGAATCTTTTTTTTTTTCTCTTCTAAATTTATATTTCTTGGATTGCTTAGTGCACTTAATCCTCCCACAAATATAGTATTCTCTTCCCTTTTATTCACTTTGATTTGAGTTAACAAATATTGATTGTTTTAATCATTCTTTACTTGAAAGAATAATAAGGCAAATCCTTTAAAATTCACAGAATAATTACTAAATACTTTGATTGAATATTTCAAGTTTTGAAGATAATTAGTTTCCTTTTGGAATTTTACAGAGAGAAATTATGATTTTTTTTCAAAGGGTCTTGTAATTCCACAGGGAACACACTGCAAATAAAGCACTTAATTAAAAATAAGCAAAAACAACTCACTGATTGCAGTGCTTCAAGAGCGATCTAAAAGACTGACCAGGATCTCCTTCATCACTGTTTTTAAATATAAGTTTCTCGGAAGTGAATTAGTTCTGTTAGCAGAATAATTATTAAGATTTCTCATGGGTTTAATAGGTCCCAAAATATGAGATAATCTAAGTGATGATTGGAAATAATAAAGGAGAGAGACATTTACGCTCTCTATCTATCTGGTCTCTCAAACATTCATAAGAGATGTATCTAACAAAGATAGATACTATCATTCAGTCCAAATGTATCAATCTATCACTATGCCGGCCATAAGATCAACCAATATTGTCAATAACAATAATTTCATATTTATCTATTGTAATTTTCAAATATTTTCCAACCTCTGCATGTCTGGATATATGTTAAAACATCAATGAAAGAAAGCCTTTGCCGGCATTTTTGTTAAATAATGAAAGAAATATGAAGAAAAGATGAATTTCTCTCTTAAAATTGAAAACATAATAACAATAAATACCAATAAAATGATCTTAAACAAATTAGAATTAAGTTGTTAGGCTAACTCAAACTTGCAGTGGCAAAAATGAGATAATCTAATTTGAAAATTCAAAAAAATAACCAACTTGTATCAATTTAAATTCAGAAAAAGTAAAAACTTGTATTCCTCTCTCAAATGGCATTCATCTCCTAAAATTGATAAATCAACATATTTAGCAATTATTTTTCACATATTTTCTTTATTCAACTTGTTTATTTTATTATCTTCTGTTATGCACTGAAAGACCCTGGAGGCCTTGAGAAGATGATTAATATCTCAGAGCAGGGTGGCGAAGTGGAATCGCGTTGGGCTCATAACTCAAAGGTCGGAGGATCGAAACCTCTCTCTGCTAGTTTTTTTATTATTAATAAATTAGAGAGTAAAAAAATATTTGTAAACAAAAAAGGATTTAGTTATTTTTGATAGAAACAACTTAAATGAACTTGGCTGGGGGAAATGACATATTTCTCACATAACTTCGAGACAGCAAACTACTAAATCAATATGCTATTTTTATTCATCACATAAATCCCTACATTAATGTATTAATTCTAAAAAATCGACTAAAATGATCATTTTCAAAAGATCATGATTTCTCAAAGCAGTCTTCTTGAATTAGTGTAGGTCCTTCTTGTTAATGGTTCTGAGTTCTCTGATTTAGTGTCTAGTTTATTGTTTGTTAACAAAAAATTGATAACACTTAATCAGATAATCTATTTAATAAAATTATACCAAAAATAATTATTATTTTCTCATTTTCTTTTTACTTCGTTTAAGGTTCCAGTAGCTGTTTAAGCTTAACCTGTTGGTTCTTCTAGGTATTATTCCCCACCAGCTTGATTAGCAAGGAACTGTGTGGACCATACAAAAGAATCAACCTATTTATTTATTTGTTAAACAAAATATTTCCTTAATGAAGCAAATCTGTTATTCTGCTTTTTCTTTCTTTCTCATGTGTTTTGTGTAATTTCAAAAGAAAGGAAATGATTATTATGCTAACCATTTTTGTTGTAATTTTGATTACTTATTCTTAAGATTAGAAGATATTCCTGACACTTTCAAAAGTAGCTGATAATTTGTGTATCCATTGAATAAATTTGATTCCTTCTTGTTGATGCGTTTGTGCGTAAATTTCCATTGTTGAACAGATTTTCAATTGGTCGACAGCATTCATACCAAACAATGTCTCAGCACGAGTTTAAACCAATCCATCATTGAGCTCCAAGAGCGAAAATATCATTTAGTATACTGTCTCCAAATTTGGGTTTATTGTCTAATTGAAAAAATAAATATTTTAAACAAGATTGAAGCTAGCAACTATTTTTTTTGATTGCTTTGTTAATTCAACAACTAAAGACATTTTACCGTTTGCAACTATTCCAAAGTGGTGGTTATAATATAATGATGGAATGCTTGAATCAAGTGAGTTGATATTTCTGCATTAGCATAAGAAATATGCAGCAAAATATTGTTGACTGCAGGGAAATAGCCAATCGGTTTGATGAACAAAACTGGATTGCTAACAATCAGTTGTAAGACACTGTCAGGAAGGTAGACATAAGTTGTAGATTCACCAGAATCAGAAGTCATTTAGCAATGTGGAGGCGGAGGAAGATGAAGCAATGATGAATAGATATCAGATTGCTTCATACTTTGGGTTTTGCACTGAGTTATCATTTCTATTAATAGCTCCAATACTGAGTGCATGCTAGAAGGCACCTATAATATAAGCAAAAATAGTATTAAGAATGTTGAGAAGAAGAAGAAGAATCACAAGGTCGTAAGGTTTATTTTATTTATTTGAGGGAATCATTCTAAGTTTTATTCCTATTTGTGCAATGAAAAAAACATAATATTTATTACTTGTGAAGGAGTTTTATCTTGAAATTCTTTGATAGAATTGATGAAAATAGCAGTGTACTTGCTGATCAAATCATATTAATGCATGAACCATAATGTAATGTTTGTCATAGTTGCTAAGAACTTCACAAAATCAAAGTAGCTCTCTGATTATGCTAGATTGACCATCAAGTCATTATGAGTCGACTTAAAGAACCATGAAATGAAACGGACGACACATGATCTGGGTTCTTTTGTTTTTTATTTTTTTTAAAGCAAAATCAAGAAAATCAAAGACAATTTTACAGTAATTCAGTTATTTTTTGTTGGTTTTAATAACTAATTCCAATTACCTTGGAGATTTGCACTTCCTAAACTCTCAAGAGAGTAAGGTTACTCAATTGTAAAAGCTTAATCAATAGCTGTGGTCAAAATAACCTTAAATTTCATTCTAATTTCTTGATCTTTTTCTTCAAGGAGGAAACTTCTGAAAAGGTTTGGTTTGTTAGGCAAGTACAAACTCAATAGCCAGAAATTCGCTGGGATATTAATCTACAGATGCTGGGCTAAATAATCAAGTGCTTTCCTATGACCATAGAAATGTTAAGCCTATTCAAAAATGATATCCATCGCATATGCTAGAATCTAAATATTTTATGACTACGAGATTACTTCAAGAGTCTCCTATTAACTCTTTTAAGTGAAGATTATCATTAGGAATAAGATTATTTTGGTTTTAAATGTAAAAATATCTTACATCTTGAGTTATTGCTTGCTATTTGAGTAGGAATTTTAATTAATCACAAGAAAACGAGAGATTTTAAGTTGCAGGCAGTGAAAGACTGTATGCCTTGACAAGGAGAAAATCAACGACACTATTGAAGAATTCTTGATCAAACAAGGAGTTATGCTCGATGAACTATGTATTCTGGTTTTTCACGATGTTTTCCAATTCTACACTAGTTTATTAGTTCAGTTAAAATGATGGATTGCTTTCTTCTTTGTGGACTCGCTCATAAAACAAGATGTATGCGTTTTTGTACTGATAATTTCAATAATAAAAAAATGAAAATCCAACTATGTTTAGAGATATTATTCACATTTCAAGTAATTCTTAGAGTATTGTATGAGTAAACTTACCGAATAGACATAACCATCTGTTTCCTAGTACATACTCTGTGTCTTAGATTCTTACTAGTTTACTCCAAAGCATTCTTCTCTTAGATTCTAAGGATCCCATTCTTGCACAAATGAGTCATCAAATTTAAACCATCTATTTTTGTTTCAAAAACATTAATTTCACTCTTATATCTCGTTCTTATTTTTTTTCTTTTCTTACTATTTCGTTTCTCGACTTTTGATGAACGAATAATAATGTCCTGACTCAGCTGTCCCATTATGCACTAGTACGCCTGCTAAATTATACTAAAAATATTCCAACGGATGCATATCAGCTCCATTCAAGCCCCTTCCTTCTTTTTAGTAGAGACTCTACTTTGTCCAAGGACTAATGTCAAGATTCATCGGAAACTCAAATGAATCATTGATTTTCTATCTTTGCATAAGTGATAAATCGTATTCAAATCGCTTTAATGTTAAAATGAGGGTATTTGGAAGGCTATTTATAATACTTCTCTTTTTTGCTTTTATTTTTTGTTTGTGTTAATCACACCAATACTTGTTCTCACCATCGAGTATGTCATCTTTGATCTATTCGTTAAGTGCTTCAGTGAGATTTTTGCAGTTCTTGATCCCAATCGTTATTGATAAGAACTCTTCAAGTGTTTCGCTGATGAACGGAAGATTCTTGTTCAATGAGATAACTTCATTTGATAGCATTCCTCCTATTAATTTCTACATTAATTGTGGCTACCTACTTTTATTCAAATCCTACTCGAGTTTGGCAGTAAGATGATTGAAAAACTCATTGACGTCCTCTTGCCGACAAACATTGATCGGTTCGTTATCGACTTTGAGAGAACAATAAACAATAATTTTAAGCAAATCAATCGATTTTCACTAAAAACTAACCTTTAATAGATTGAATGAATGGTAACGGCAAGACATATTATCTGACTGATGACTTCATCTATGAGAAAAGAAGTTAAAGTTGATAAAGCGTGTTATTTTGCAGATCTTCATTCTCTTCTGGGATCACTTGCGTGTTGAGAATTGCATTTCTTAAATCGGAGGTCATAAACAGTTATTAGAGTAGACTATTAATATAACAAGTAGCTCCGTAGTTGTTCAATCCCACAAAACCATGCCTAGGCTTTAAATTGCAAGTTGATTGAGAATAATCACGATTTGTTAATGCTCTTGGAATGTAATCCTTTATTTTAGAAAAGAACATCATTGTATTCAAGGAGGAACAAGAACACATGGTTTAGATTAGACTAACAGCTGCTTATCTAACAATTAGTTGCTTATATCTCTAAAAGAGTTCATTATCTTGAAGTTCAAATAAGTAACTCAGTAATTATCCTAAGAAATTCTCTTTTTCTTCGGCTAAGTAGTTGAGTTTTAGGATACATTTTTCGCAGATTTAAAGCAACATTGTGATGATCAATTCCTGATAGATGGATTGCAGAGCTTAAAAGGTTGATCGATTGTTGACAGCCTCCACAGTTAGATTAAATAATTTCCTAATATCTTGCTCCTAAAGGATGGCTTATTCTTTATTGAAAATATCATTTTCAAAGAGTAGTTACACTGCTCGTAAGTATTCAATGTACCCACAATTATTTGAGTTTCCGATAAAGTTCTCATAATCCTTTAGTAATCCAAGTAAAATGTACTTTTTTACTTAGAATGACATTGAGATTTATTCAGTTCTCTCAGCTTATTCATCTATTGTTTAGAAGAAAAAATAGTAAGAAAAAAGAAAAAAAAATTGCAAGAAGAAACTTCTGTTACTTTCAAGTTATCCTGCTGGATTTTGAGATGCTTATGGAGCTGCAAAGAAACTCAATAAATTCTTCGTAAATTCATAACTTTGAATTCTTATTTGTTAGCTTGGAGAAGTCAACAGCAGATGATTCAAAATCCAAATGAAATCTATTGAGTTTTAATTGTTTCTGAGATCTTAAAAGTTTTCAAGGATTCTGAAATTATGCCTATCATGCAGTATCGTCGAGAACAACAATTGCAAGGAATACAATATTATTAGCTCTAAGCTCAAACACTAATTCGCAGGCAATTTCTCAGTACAAAATGAAATGATAGCAATGCACTTCTTTCCAATATCTATTGCAGAGATTGTTTACCTTAATCTTTCATACGCTGGAATATTGTCTTAGAGTAACTGAACTAGATTTTCAAATTCAAGTTAGTTTGGGCTATCCTTTGGTTCACTCATCCAGAAAAAAGTGCCTCCAAATGTTGTTTACAATGTATTTTACTTAGCAATAAGTAGATTCTTCAACAGTGTTTTGTCGTTCGATAAGCTAAGATAGGAGAAGCAATCGAAATACATTTAAACGATTACAAATATATCTAAGAAAGCATATGCTTATTCTTAAATCAGATTGGCAACGATTTAGCCATTTGGAATCGAAAAGAAGATATCCGGTGGAATATTCAAGAACGCCTTCAGAATCGTCTCCAAACCATTTGATAAAATGAATTATATTTTCTAATTCATCCGCATTTAGAGAGTTTCTTAATCTTTTGCATCTAAGAACTACTTATTTTATGATAAGGTAGCATAAACTTAGATGTTAGCAAGAGAAAGAGAATTCTGCAGTTGTTCCAAGCGATACAGTTATAAAAAGAGATTATTTTGATTTAAATATGTCTCCCATTCTTAGGAAGTTCGTAAGAGTGACATTTAGACGCTGGCAGTACCTGAGTTTGAAATAGCCTTAAGTGTGCAATAAACTGAATCCTTAACATTTTTAGCTTGATCATTTGGCTCTCTTTGATTTATTAATCTGATGGTTTCGAGTAGGTCAAAGAATAAATTAAGTAGATCTTGTTGCTCCTCACATAATGATTTAAAATAATTATTTTGATTTCTTGTTTTCTCAGCTTATTTCGTTTCTTTTTTAATGATATCAATCTATTTTTAATATGTCTCTTAATATTCTTGTGTTTCTGCGTCATCAGTCAATACATTAACGGTCTCCTCAATGCTACCTCGTTTTATCTTCAGCACAAAGCTGATGAATTCATTGGGGTAGTGATCACCAGTAATCGATTTAACTATCTCAATATTCTCCAAACTCGTCTCTTGGTTCGTTTCGATCTCAAAATCACTTGATTCTTAGCCCATTTATGCACTCTAATCATCAGCTTTTTATATACTCAATGTTACATCAGAATCGATTCTGAAATCATTTAGAGTTTTTGTTGAGTTGTTGATTATTTTTCCTAAGGAATATCCTATTAAATCTTTTGGATTCAATGGTGGAATTAGTTTATCTCCAATCGAAGTGAAAATCTCCTCAATCCTTTGAGTAGTCAGCACTTCCATCATAAATTATTTTACTCCTGTGTTACCTTTAATTTCAATTTTGCAATTGATATGAATGACCCTTCTTAATGGTGGAATGATATCAGAGGGCAAGTTAGCTTCGAAGATGAGATATTTAAAGATATTGTTAGTTCGTTCAATTTTGCTCAGAATCGAAATGTAATTGAAGGATGTTTCATTTTTGGATAAATCAATTAAGGACAATTATAATTACTGCATAAGTTTCTGTAAATATTGCTATTTCAACAGGGATTCCATTGCTTCTTTCATCGGAGCTTATGCCAACCGCATGAGGATGGCTCCTGCATGAAAACAAACAGCTGGATCTTTAGCGGTTAGATATATATTCCATAGAAATTCCATTCCACTAAGGTCAGAATTAATTATTTCAAGTTCAAAGTATTGCGCTTAGTTTTAAGCTAACCTCATGGGAGATTAGTCTTTACAGGACACATCAATAGAATGCACTGTATGGGGTCTCTTAATAGGATAGAGATACTGTTGTTCTTAATTGATAAAGTAAAACAATCCTTCAAAGCAATTGAGACACGATGGAGTGAAGGAATCTGCTTGTTGGGAAATAAAAATATCCTTGAAGATTCTCTTCCCACCTGTATCTTCTTAGATTTGTTTAAACAATTCACCCTTTAGCAAACTTGGAACATTTTGTGTCAAAAATCGCTGTGAATTTATGATTTTTGAGAAAAACTTGTAGAAGATATCTTTTTCTTCACTAGGGGCGTCTATCTTACAGGATAAGTTATAGAGCTACATTATGAGTTAGTCTATCTACCAGAGGGTTTTTTTGCGTAGATATTGATCTAAATAGCTTAGTCTTTGTTTATAAGTTTGATAATATGCGTTAGTGAGCTTGATTTTAATATTTTCGATATTATCAATAGTATGGAATTCTCTGAAGATTTCGAGCATTTATCTACTGAATTAGTGACTTTTGAGAAGTTACATGATAGATAGGTTTCTCTCTGCGATATTATTTGCCTTTATGAGCGCAGCTGTGATTGTGGAGAAAGAATTTTTAAGATAATTAAGGTTTTGAAATGTTAGTTCTAATAAATTGATATTTTGTTCGATGAACTCAAAGAGTTGATCAGAGGTGCTTAGAGTTATTTTAGATGGCTTATCTTTGATGGGTAGATTGTCGGCAAGTTTACTGATAAGGTCAATCGAGTCGTCAAATAGATCCTGTGTATTTAATCCGCTAATACAAAATAACAGCAGATCCTATTTTTAGATAAAAAAATCAATAAAATGGGCATAATAGAAATTAAAGAAAAATGCAATAATCAATATATTTTTGCTCATTTTAAAAGGTATTTTTTTAAACTAAAATATTCTACATATTTAAAGTAGCTGAAATGATGAAACTCACATAATTCAACTAGCATATCCTTGACTTTATTGACCACTCCACTGAAATCAAACATTTCTTGGTTTTGGGATAATCCATTGATAAGTTATTCTCGTTCCTGCAAGCATCCTTAGGCAATTATTGAACAAATTTTTTCAAATATTGTTTTAGCTAATGGTTCCATTTTTATCTCACTTCCACTAGTCTTTGGGGTGTTCCTTGGAAGATCACTACTTTCAACCTATCTTCTAAAATGACCACCTTGACTGTTAATAAGTTTCTAGTTTTTTTCAGTGATTATTTCATCATAATCTAATATCTCCATTTTATTTTGTCCATCTATGTCCATTTTCGTATCACCTAAATTCAAAAATAGTTGTAATTTTCAAGAAAACAACAAACAGACTAAAATATTCCTAAAAAATGTGTGAATCAGCTCAAATCATTTTTCTAATCAAAATACAAAAATGTACTATCACTTATCTGCACTTCAAAGAAATCTTCGTTATTATCAGAATAATTCTTTTCTTTCTTTTCTTCTTCTATGTCATAATCCTTCTCTTAATGTAACTAAGGAGCCAGTATTTCCTGATTATTTGGTTCACTTTGTGAATCTATTAACACAGAGAGATTATTATTTAAAGCACATTCTCGTAGCAATTTCACAAGATCATCGTCAAAGCACATCAGAGGAGTTTCAGTGATTAGACTAAAGAACTCACTTAGATCTTTGAGCGACAGTATCTCAGCTAATTATTTCAATACCTTAAGAATACATTTTTTTAACGAGCGATCCTACTCTCCTTGGCTTAACTCATAAACAAACTTTATCTAATTTTATTAAAGACATCCATTATTGTAGAGAAATCGCATCAATGGAAATCCATGTTTTATCAATTCATTATGTTCAGTATCATTAAACACTTTTTCAAACAGTCCTTAGCTTACTACCCATGCTAAGAAAAAGCTTACTTCGGCTTCATTGTCAACTCCTTGATACTTACTAAAGAACTCCTCTAATCTCGTTGGAATCCCAACAATACCATAAACTTTCTATTGAAGCTGAGATCCTTAGAAAAAAACCAGAAATAATTGAATTTCGAGCAAGCAAAGAGTTTTATCTTAGTCAAAAGGACTTAGCTAACTCAAGGAAAGAAAATATTCAATATCTTTCATCAGCTGTTTGATAGATTCAGGTGTAATTTATTTTCTTGTATCGTTTTCTAGCTTTTCTGGGATTTTTTCTAATAGCGGTAGTAATTTTGAGGTGAATTCTGCTTTGTAGTGATTTTATAAAGAAGGAAATTCGAATAGAATACATAGCATCCTCAGACAAAATTAGAGTTTTATCATGCTGCAATCTCGACTGTCAAAGTAGCTTAAAAGAAGATGCTCACCTTCTGCTTCTGAAAGCTTGTATCGCATGATGTCTTCAATACTGTTGATTGCTTGAAATTAGGGGCTGTATTTTTCCACTTCACTTGGATTGATCTTTGTACTTAAAATACTCAGCATGGCTGCCTGTTTAGCATGACACACATTCGTTCACACAAATAAGCAAAAGATAACAAAATGAAACCAAAAGATGTGTTTGGGATATTAGAGATGCTTAAATTCATAATAAAATTTACAAAAATATCGTTTGCGGCATAGGAATTAGGGAGGATGTAAAAACTCTACGTAAATGAGAAGATACATTCTGCCATAATAAAGAGCCCTTCAAATCGAGTGAAGTGATGAAGAAAGAACTCAATCATCTTCCATAAAAACATTGCCCCACCAGCGTGCTTCTTGACATCAGGAGTTATTCTAAAAATACATCAATAACAGAGAAAAATCATTAATAAAATGAATAAAACACCATCAATTGGTTTAAATAAAAATTGCTTGAAAAATCTACATAAAATCAGTCTTGAGTATCGTTTTTGTCATAGGAATGAGATACTACTCGATAAATCTCTTAATTGACTACTCATCAGTGATGTTTCCCTGATTTCATAAATATCAAAGCACTCATCAAAAACAGACCATTTGCTCACACGAGGAGATGATAATGCTAAAGCAATAATAAATAGCAGCAACTCTTTTAAGGCATACTTGAAGGATATTTTCAGCTATGAAGTAAGCCTGCTAGAAATTATGCTGGTCGTCATTATCAACTGTGATACAATGCACAATAAAAGAAGTTAATGCTTGCAAAATCACAAAATGATGAGCATTGTCTATCAGCCTTACTGAAAGCGTATTCACTGGGTGGTTTATCAGAGAAAAAACTAAAGTCGATATTTTGAAATACAGGTATATCCATTCTCTGTATTGTAGTGAGTTAGTCTCTTTCGCCAATCTAAACATTTGCATTTTCTCGATTTTACTCTTAAATTGGCATTTTTCATCAATAACAAAAACACTCATCATATAGATATATTCAGCCATAACAATAATCTACCTCCATCAGTGTTTTGCTAATTCTAATTCTACAGCTGTGATCTCTCTAGTTGATTATTTTATTGCGACATTTATCAGACAGAGTTCAAGAATCCTTTTTTTGTTTCTTATTTTAGTAAAACTTTTAATTTCTTAATGATATATGATTCCAAAATATCGTGTCTTAATATATGAATTGGTTAATATTTTATGATGTTTACTTATTTCCCCGCCAAGTGAAGTGAAAAAGACTCTGAAAATTATTATCAAGACTGCTTCTTTTATTCATTCCCAACAAATTCGTTATTTTCGAAGTTTAATGCTCAAAAGATTGTAGATAAATCAAAGCATCCCATAAGTAGAAAAGCTTACTTTAATTTTAATGGAGTGTATGTGTGACATTAATTTCTTCAAATATTCTAAGTTTTGTGAGGATTTAACTTAAATGAACAAGAAAGAATTGTAATTGATGGTTGTTTAATGAAAAAGAAAGCAACAAGAAGAAAGACATAAAGTGCTATGAATAGAATAGGGAAAAAGTGTTGAAGTAAAAATATAAATTAGATGCCATTTGTTTTTATCTTAGTTTTTTTCTTATTATTTTTTCCAAGAATGATGGAAAGAAAATGGATAAAAAGTCAGATAGAAGATCAGAGATTGGGACGAATAATTGAACCATTTATTTGATTTAAATTTGCTGTAACAGAAGAAGAAGCAGAGTTGTTCATTGACTTTTTGTTCTCTGAAGTTTCTTCAGTTGATTTAATTTCTGATTATTCATTCACAGGTGCACTGCAGTCATTTCTAGCTGCATATTAAGAATAAGAATCTTCAAATGGAACTCTCTCTTGAATGATCTTTCCTGTGTATCTCGCATATTCTCTCCTCCACATATGATCGATTGAGCTCAAATAAAACGCCCCTCTCCCAAGTCTTTCGAAGTTCACCTTAGAAGGAAAAAACATTTAAGAATTAGAAATCTCCCAGAAGTTTATTATTTTTTAAGTTGCTTACTTCAGGGCAAGGTGGGACTGTTCCAAAAGACTTTTCTCGAGCTGTCATTATTGCATCATACTCGGGTATGGACACTTTCACTCTATTTGCAAGGCGTTCTTTGAGATTAAGCACCCTTTTGATTCTGGAGTAATCTTAGACAACGCGCAAGACAAACATTGAGGATGACAGACCTGATCCGTAAGAGAACATTACAATTCTTTTGCCCTAAGAAATCAAGTAACATAAAAAGATTAAAGATTTTAATAAAATGGAGGATAACACTATTGCGGCAATGAATTACTTTTAAATCGATATTTTCATCACAAATGAGAGAGCAAAGACCAGCATAGAGAGAACCAGTGTAAATGTTGCCTAGATTCTACCCCATGGACAAACTTGGTTTGACTTTGCTATTCCAGTCAGCTGCAGATAATTTTGTAAGTCTGTCTTGTGCTTCTTTACTAGAGTATTCTAAGTTATTGATGAAGCTGACGTCTTTAGCTGACGATTCAGCCAGTTATTTATTGTTACCGCTCCTAGTTTAATTTTGAAGACGTCAGAATCGTAAATTAATAAGAATAAGTGATGATTTTACTTGAGATCGTTGTAAAATAGACGCACAAAGGCTTTTTAAACCATTTTCCCGAAAGGAGCATGGAAACAGCCATATTGAATGTTTTCAAGAGAGAATGGTTGTTATCCTGTAGCTTTGCATTTTTCATTCATTGTAGCGTAATTCTTGTCAATGGAGTTAAGATACTTTTTGATTGACATATGTCCATCCACTGTAGGAAATTCAGATCCTAAAACAAAGAAAAATAATGATAAAATTACCCCTTTTTCTACAATGAAAATCCTTACTTGGGTCGGGCTTATAAAAATCATAAGCATGATCAAAGAAACTACTTCTCAGGGGTTCTACTACGATAGGAGCATTTGGACCAATTATCATGCAAATTGCTCCAGCACCACCTAAAATAATTAGGCCATTAAAAGGAGAAATATAAAAAGCACATATTTTTCGCTTACCTGTTGGCCTAGCTAATCCTTTCTTGTACACAGCGACATCAACAGTCACAACGCAGCCTAGTCTTTTGCCGTCATACGCAGAAGATTCAACCCACGCAAGAGTGTTGAATAGTGCCGCAGTACCTCCGTAACAAGCGTTGAAGGTAGTGATGCCTTCAATGTCATGATTTCCATATTTACTGAACAGCTACATCAAGACTGTCTTTGTGGACTTTGACTTATCAATAAGAGTCTCTGTTCCTACTTCTAGTCTGCCAATTCTGCGAGGATCGATGCCATATTTTTCAATTGTATTTTACACTACTGAAAATGCAAAGAAAATGAGTAAAAAAGTGAAAAATAAACCCAAAAAATCTTGCAACATACCTGTTAATGCAAGAGAATTCACATCCTCATACGATTCAACAAAAGCCATATTTTTTTAGCCTAAGCCAATAGTATACTTGCCTTTTGAAGCACCATCGAAGTGTTCTAATCGCAAATATCCAAATTCAAAGAAAAAATAGCAGTACAAAAGCAAGAATACCTAATTCTTCTTGTGATATGTATGTCTTAGGGAAGTATGTTTCAATAGCATGAATGCCAATGTTTTGAGGACGCATATCTTTTTTTGGGGAGAAAATAGTACTTAGTCGAAGTGTTTACTTCTGTTGGAGAGATTAATTTTGTATATTTTTTTATTTTTTTCAAATTGATTTTCATAAGAATGATCTGAAGTACTTGCATTTGAAAGGCGCAGATCGGGAGGTTTAATAATATTATTAAGAAACATATTTTTCACCTTGCCGATGAAATTTAATTTTATTGTCACTCCCCCGTTTGAATTTTTTGGGAATCATCACCTTCACACTTCACTTATCCCCCCATTACGCATATTATCACATTTGCTTTTAGTATTTTTCTCTTTGGATTAGATTTTCACTAGTAATTTCGTTGTTTTTGTGTCACAGGTATGCTTTTTACTTTTTTATTAAGACTTCCTTGGGCATTTATAATAACTTTTATACATAAGAACCCTCAATGATTTTTGTAATTCCTTTGCAGAAGGACTTTATTTCATAGGTTTCAAAGATATGGAAATGTGAATTTCTTGTTATTGCGTGCAGTATTATTATCTTCAAAAATTTCAGAGAAATAGGTTACAGTTCAAATGAATTAACTAGCACTGAAGCCATGCGTTCATGATAGACCAACTTATTTAAAAATAACTCTCAAAAGAAAGCTAATTCATTCTTAGAAGGCTTTTTGAGTTAATTCTGGATGAGTACTACTCCTCTGCAAATAGTTTCAGTTTGAAATTATGAAATCGTCAGCATCTCCGTCAGCTGATTAATAATATTTATAATAACCCCCTTGTACCTCAAGTCTCTCAATATTTAAGCTGTAAATTAAATAGGATTGATTCTCCCCTCCCCAAATTTGATTTATTATGTTTATTTCATTCATAATTTGATAAGATAAAAAACTAAAGTAGTACATCCCTTCAACTGAAATCTTCCTCATCTTGTTTTAGCTTGAAAATGTTCTGACTTGGAGTAATCTAAAAGATGCAAAGCCTCATGCTTCAAACATCAAAAGATAGCAATTTCATTGATGCAAATTAGCAGGCAATAAAATGAGATAAAATCAAAATAAAGTACATTCAAATGTATCTTGCCATTTGAAAGAAGAGTAAATTAATTTATTAGGAGTATTTCAATCATAAAATGATGAAAATTTAGTGAGAATAAGAGCAGTTTTTGAAGTATTCTTCTTTACAAATTCGATTGTTTTGGTAAATCTAAGATGATATTAGGATCCAATAAATGTAATATTTTCATGAAAATTTTGAAATTAAGACACCCATTCAGATCGGAATGCTCCAAGAGACAAGACAAATGAAAAAGAGAGAGAAAATTCAAGAAAAAGCATTTCTTTTTGTGGAGGTGAAAAGTATCAAGTGAGGGAAACTGCAATTCTGCATTTTGGAAAGATTCAATTTAAAAAACATTGCGGCAAGATAACTCACAAAATAACAAAGGAAAGGCACCCGAAAAGACAATAACAAGCTTTTTGCAAAACTAAAATGTCAAGCAATAATTTCACTGACGATGAGCTGATAGAATTCAGAGATGAACTAAGAAAGCATAAAGAAATCGGTGCGAAAAAAGTACTTGCAATTATCCATCAGCTCTCGTCAGCTAAAATGACAACAACTTTGCTGTCCAACTCTAAGATTGCTCAGACAATCCAGTCCCTTTCAAATCTCTCAAATCTTGAAGATGAAGATGACATCAAAATCAAGCAACTCTGCACATAACTTATCAGTAAATGGAAGAAAATTGTAGCAGATGAGAAACTTCATAAAGAAAAAGCACAAAAGAATTCAACTCATATTTCTAAGAACCATTCAAATTCCGCTCCTCCTGCATAGATGAAAAGAATGAATTCTGGCTAGAGCAACTCAGCTTCAGAGACTTTCTTAGAAAACGAATCGCCTATTTTTGAAGACAAAGGCACATTGCCAACATATAAATCAGATACCCGCACAAAGGGACTTATTGCGATTTAGAACATGTTTCTCAAAGTGAAACACGAGCTGAATGTAGAAGATCATGAATGGGTGAATCTCATTGTGTAACTGGAGAAGCATATTTTTAACAGAAATCAGCAAGTCATATCTTACAAATCGAATGTCCGTGAGTTGCTAAGCATGTTCAGTTCCAACGATATTATTGTAGAAGTAATCTCAAAGCTCCTTAACAAAGAGATTCATTTTCAAGATGTGGCGGAGACAAAATCAAGTGTGTTCCTCACTGAAGAAAAGAAATTAGCAATAAAAAAGGCTTAAGAAGAATTACTTGCTGTGAACGATCCTTAATTCTACAATAACATAAGAAAATAGCGCATGCAAGGGGTAGAAGGAGAAATCTGCAGAGCCTGCAAAAAGAAAACAGCTTTCCTTGTTAAGGAATTGTAGACACGATCAGCAGATGAACCGATGACTCGCTTTATGGAATGTAATACTTGTGGAAAGAGTTGGAGAGATTGAATAAAATAAATGATGCATTTGTTGCAATGGATAAGATTGATAGTCCGTATCAGATACTCATGTGTATGTAGTAGAGTTATATTTTTAAAAATTCATCAAATATTTCATAAAGTTAAACAAAGAAAGAGATATGTTATTTATGGATAATCTTGGATGTGCTGCAACCAAGTTTAAAATGTATTTATTCCTGGATACAACTTATTCAAAGCTCCAAGAATTTCATTCAGCCGACAAATATACTATTTTCTTCCGTATGAATACTCAAAATTATCATAAATGTGCTCTACTTACAACAGAATAACATATCTCAAGCTAAATCTATTTTTTGTATCTTTTCGAGCTTGCAGTATTATTCAATGAGCACATTTGAGTACGAATATTATTGTTTTCCAAATAAAATATGCTGGATGCGTTCAATATCTTTGATTTTTTTACTGACATGAAATTTAGGGGAATTTATCATTTTAAATGCTGTCTTTTTAGACAAAAAATGGATCCAATTGATATTTTCTTGTTCTTTTCCACTCATTTAGAATGGAAATTTGAGAAAACAAAAAAAATTGACAACATAGTATTATCCTTTATGAACATAACCTTTTTCTGCAGTTCCCACCATAGAATTATTAAAATCAGTGGGTTCTTATTTATTCCATATTATGTAGCTAATGTGAAACTAAGAATTGATAAAAATATTTTTATTTTTGTATTATTTTTCTTTAGATATTTTTCAATCCGTTGTTTAATTTTCTGGAAATCTAATAATTTAATTTTTCTCTTCATTAACTAAACATTTTTGGAATTGTATCTTCACATAGTTTGACAAAGCAAAAGAGGCATGCTGATAATTTTTTAATTACTAAAGTTTTGATTCAGACATCCATTTAACTACTTGTAACTTGATTGCAATGAATTTATTAATTAAAAAATTAAGATCTTCTGTAATTAAAATTCTAGAAGGTTTTTATGAGACATTCTAACCCAAAATTTTTATTATTTTCAAGAATTAAATATAATATCTAACAAGAATACCATTTGAGATCGAATGTTTCATAAAATTCAAATGGAAACACCAACATTCTAAGAATCTATTGTTGAAAGGATTTCAATAAGCGCATAGAATCAAGAATGGCTGATAAAGGAACTACAACAAGCACCTAATAAAGTAATAGATTCGATTCATTTAAATAACACTTGGTATAAGAGTGGTGATAATGGTGCAAAGTAGTTAGGAGTAGGAATTGCAAAGTGCGTTACTCTCTCTTCTTTAAATCTAAATCTCAGAGGTAATAATATTCGTGGGAATGGTGCAAAGTATTTAGGAGAAGGAATTGCAAAGTGTGTTACTCTCACTTCTCTAAATCTAAATATCATCACTAATAGTATTGGTGAGAATGGTGCAAAGTAGTTAGGAGAAGGAATTGCAAAGTGTGTTACTCTCTCTTCTTTAAATCTAAATCTCGAGGATAATAAAATTGGTGAGAATGGCGCCAAGTATTTAGGAGAAAGAATTGCAAAGTGTGTTACTCTCACTTCTCTAAATCTAAATATCATCACTAATAGTATTGGTGAGAATGGTGCAAAGTATTTAGTAGAAGGAATTGCAAAGTGTGTTACTCTCACTTCTCTAAATCTAAATCTCAGCGATAATAGTATTGGTGAGAATGGTGCAAAGTATTTAGGAGAAGGAATTTCAAAGTGTGTTACTCTCACTTCTTTAAATCTAGATCTCAGCCATAATAATATTGGTGAGAATGGTGTAAAGTAGTTAGGAGAAGGAATTACAAAGTGTGGTACTCTCACTTCTTTATATCTAAATCTCGAGGATAATAAAATTGGTGAGAATGGTGCAAAGTATTTAGGAGAAAGAATTGCAAAGTATATAACTCTCACTTCACTAAATCTAAATCTCTGTGAAAATAATATTGGTGAGAATGGTAATAGGATATTAAAATAAGTAGTTATCAAAGCGAAAAGATTGATATAATATTACATTATGTAGAATTGATAATAGTATTGAGAAAATTAAACAAGGATTTTCGAAGTGTTTTTAACCCACTTCTCTTTGATTTTATAATTTTATTATGCCCCATCTGGGCACAAGTCAATATTAGAGTTGAAGTACTTACCCTCCAGTAGCTATTTAACTAATCACAATTAACACAACTATCAATGAAAATATGGATGAGGCTTAGCATTAAGCTCTTACCCGAAACTTGAAGTATTGAGATTAGCTGTATCAAATGAAATTTCAGCAGATAAACTTGAGTTTCTGCATATTAATCTCAATCTGATCTTTATTTTCTTGAATTCCTTTACAATAATTGAAAGGCAAAATATTTTAAAATAAGACACAGTAAAGGGTTTACGAAAAGAAAGTTTAGTAAATTGCATATGAATAAATCATATCTTGCATCATTTGACATGCCAAGACAAGCAAATAATTAATATTGTTAGCATAACAAAGTTTAGAATTAATTAATTTGCTCAAAATTTCTTATTTTTAATTCTTGTTATAATCAGGTTTTAAAAATCCTTTCATTTTAAGCAGAATATGTGAGCTAAAAAAGGTTTCTTTCTTCTGAATTTGTCATTCTATTTGTAATTTTTTGATAAGGACAAAAAGTAAGAACCTTCAATAAAATAGTTACCTGGGATTGCCTTTTTATTTGATGATACTTAGACATTTCACTCTCTTAAAATAAAGGACTTAACTCTGCAAACCAAGTGAATTTGTTAGCAATTTAATATTAAATAAAGTGTAATTCATTGATATGACCTTATTTTTTTTTAAGCTGGATAATTTTTGATTAATTTTCTAGCTGAAAATGGTATGAATGAAAAATAGCTTGTATTCCATCTTTAAATCGGATTTTAATAACAATTATGAGGGCATCCTAGAAAGTTAACCTAAGATAAGGTAGAACAAGAATGAGTTCAACATAGTGGGTTTGTAAGTTTAAAAGAATAAAGAATGGAGTGTAGAATTGAAGAATGTTGTGATGTATTTGTTTGGATAAAAACAAGTCAAAGTACTGAAGTCAAATAAGATGAATATAAACATGTGCATTTTTTTAAAAAAAATAGCAGTGAATAGGCTTCAGCAGCGGCTATTTGTTGCGGGAAAGTGTGATAAAGCACATTATAACGAAAAGGGAGAGAAAAAAGCATAAAAACATAACAAAAAATAGACAGCATAGGGAGAGAGAACTCCCACAAACACATTCTAAAAACAAATTGCAGCTACCTACATTAACACTTCCCAAAAACAAAATATTGAGCAAAACCAGGTAAATCAAACACATAAAAACTGACATACAAGCAGAAAGGCACATACACAAAAAGGTTCACATTCATTTCTTCAAAAAGTTTAGCCAAAAATTGCACACAAAACCCATCTCATACAGGTACTATTTGTAGCCTCAAGCTTAGAAACTTCTCTTCATCCTAAAACCAACCAGTTTCCTACAATAAAACTACCAGCATACACTCATGGAACTCGAATCCTTTGAGTTTATGCCACTCAACCACATCAATGATCTCACTTTCTCCTCGACAGTTTCTCAGCATCACCAACAGACAAACCAACTCTCTGACAACACCCCTATTGAACAAAAATCTACTTAACTCTTCAGAGTCTTCTTAGCAAGCACTCATGAAAATATCCATCTCGTTATCAAGTCTTCACCTCACATTCCTTAAGACAATCATAACTCTTCCACACAAAAAAATACCTCTACGACTCCTCCACCGCATCAATGCACTTATCACTGTCATCTGATCAAAAAAGAATGGGAAGTACTCCAATAAGCTCGCCCCCATCCAAACATCACCCACGCATTTTACTTCTTCCAAGGAGCTTAAGATTTCTCAAGACAGTCCCCTCCAGGCGCAGGGTGTTGTGCAATCCTCATGGAAGAAGCTCAAATGGATCTTTATGATTTCGTGGCCAAACAATACCTGCCAAATAAACAGCAACTAGCCCACTAGCTTTTAGATCTCTACCGCCAAGTAGCCTAAGGTCTAGAACATATTCACAGCCTAGGATTTGCACACAACGACATCAAAAGTGAGAATATATTGATTTTTGAACCTTAACTAACCAAAGCCAAACTTGCTGATTTTGGACTCGCAAATAATATTGAGACAGATGCACTTTAGATTCCAGCAGTCAGAATCCGCAAACAGCTATCTCAGTGGGAGCGCCGATGTCTCAGTCATGCAGCACCGGAAATTTTACAGACTCTTTAACGTAAAGAAAAATGTTTCAATGAGCAAAGTGCTGATGTTTTCGCTTTTGGAGTCTCCCTCTTTGAATCGCTTTTTGGATTTCGCCCATTTTACTCATCCTCTGATCCGACAGATCCTATCTACTGCCATTTTGCAAATGCCAATAAGTTTTATAGCTTTTGGAAAACAAATCCACAGATTCAATCGGTTCTAAACGTTCTCAATCTTGAAACCATGAAGCTAGCCCTTGTTGCCGATATTCTGCATAAGTGCCTACTTCCCAACCCCGTACTCAGACTCTCTTCTTAAGAGCTTCTCACCCACAGGCTCTTCGACTGAAAATATTTCAAACCAATATCCCCCATTTCTCTTTTCTCTTCAATTTATAAAATTTTTTTGGAAGCACCTTTTATTCATTTTAGATATGCATTATTGTTGTTTTCTTCTCTCTTGCACTTTAAGTATTTTCTATGAATCTTAATTTGTAAAATCTAGAGTATTTATCAAATATCCCTCTCTCTTTCTCTGTTTATCTTCTCAAAAAAACTGCATTAACTATCTCTCCTGTCAGATTATCTGTTTGACCCTTTCAAACTTTTCTCTAATTTGATTATTGTTCACTTCAATTTCACTATTTGTATCTACTGATGCTATTTTCTCAATGATTACCTTTTCTATTATTTATTCATTTCCATGTCCGCAGTTGATTTTTAAATCAATTTGCATAATGTATCTTTAAAATAATAAGATTAATAAAATTATTGCTAAACAGCATAAACCAGAAATAACTTTATTTTGTTATTCCAAAAGGGATTTTCATTTGAATTCGAATAATATCCTAAGATTATGGTTTTATGTTCTGATGTGCCATGTGCTTGAAGTATTTAATAATAAACAGATTTCTAAAATTAGATGAGGAAAATGAATTAGAATGACAGTCAATTTTGCCCTTTATTATCAAATTAAGAAATTTTATGTTCAGAGGATGTGTTTGCATTAAATTAAAATCTAAAAAATATACTTTTGATTGTTGAATTCAATCAGATTAGAGGGTGGGGGGAATTGAGAGAGATCAGACAAATTGTAGCAATATTCCTTGTTTTATTGTGAAAAATAATAATATTTCCGCTATTTTAGCATAAGATAAAATTGTATGGTTAAGCATTTATATTAATAATCCTTTGTATTTGGAGAAAGGCAGAGAGAGAGAGTATTAAAATAAATCAGAGATTTCAAATGATTATCATAATTTTTATTGTTTTCTAAATCAATGTTAAAATATCAACAGCTTAATAAGTTTAAATTGATTAAAAACAACTGGAGTTATTTTTAAAGATTAGGTTTCTCTTTTGTATTATAAAATCTTAGTGGGTTAATCGCAGAAAAAATTATTTTTATTGATTGAAGAAATCATATTGATAAATGAGAGTTCAAACAAAAATCACTTTAAGTTACATTAACTAATTTATTAAGATGAAAACAATTTAAAACAGTGTTTTTTTTAATGCAAATCATCCAACGAATGATTTTTTTGTGAACAATATTCAGGGTATATTGGAAGAAAGAAAAAATCAAAGTAGGTTTAATTAATTACATGAATAATCTAAAGAGTTCAAAAGGGCTACATGTAATAAGAATCTTACTAAATGGTTGCTATTTTTAGTTTTGAAATTATTAATACAAAATACAAACTCTTTTATTATCTTTTGTTAGCCTTAAAACATACATTTTTCATTAGCAAAGATAATAATTATTTTAAAATATGCTTAATGCTAACTTATTTTAATTTACAGTTTAAATACACAACACTTATCTAGGCTGCAGGCTGTTGATAGAAGTTTTATCTCACTAATAAGTTAAAAGGGAGTGAATCAAAGTAGAAACAAATTCCCAAACGAAATAATTAACAAAGTTCCCTTTTTGAAATGTCTGAAAAAGATCCAAGAGAGAACGTAAGTGAACATGATATTAAGCTCGATACCTCCTAGCTATAGAAAATGTTGAATGAGAGCGCTGAGCCTAGCAAAATAGTTCGTGCATCTAGATCCTTCGAAGATTTGAGTTTGTTTTTAAAGCGCAAAGAAGATGAAGACTACTATGATTAATACTCCCCTTTGGAAACCAGTTAAAAAAGAGTAACCTAGAAAATGATTAACTTAGACGGCTTAGCAGAGGATTTTCCTATCGAAAATGGAGTTATTTATCATTCCGAAGATAATAAAGACACTTTGGAATACTCATCTGGAAGTAATATGGGTGCTGAAATACCAGCTGCAATATTTTTTATCGAAGACAGCATAAAATCGGATAGTGAAAGCAAGTCATCTGAAAAATATAAAGATAGCAACCACTAAGATGAAGAAGAAGATAATGAAGAGGTCGATAATACTCAGGATATTGATAGGACAAGAAAAGCATAAAAGAATAGAGAATCTACACATATTATCCCATTTTTGCAACAGCAGCTCCGAGAAGAGTAGATCGTAGTGAGATTAACACCAAACTCAATACGCGAAGAGGGCGAGAGAAATGGCACTCTCGCCAATGTTCGAGACTATCTGAAGAGGAATAGAAAATCTCCAACAAATGCAGGGAGCAATAATTAAGTAGTGGGAAAGAAATAAACTGTTGGAGAGGAAGATTAATGGAAGATCTTTGCTAAAATGAGAAAAGTAAGGAAATTCTGCAAGTATCTTCTTGAATTGAAGTTCTACTCAAACTTCAACAATTTGCAGAGCCTTCACATTGAAGCAATCAACGATTTCTCACATTTTAAAAATCTCAATTAGCGTTTTGGGGAATATTTAGAGCATCTGCCGGTGATCGAACCACACAGTTTGTTGGAACTGACATGGGATATTCTGATGTTTTTAGTGTTATTGTAGCAATTCTTGATAATTCCATTTGAAATCTGCTTTAATGCAAATCTCATAGACACAACTCGATTGAAGATCTTGAACTATATATTACCTGCTATTATTCTCATTTTTGACTCTCTCATACACTTCAACGTTGCTTACTATGATAAAGGAAATCTAATCACAGATCATCTCGCAATTGTCAGAAACTATCTCAGGTATGGTGTATAGCTTTTGGAATTATTTCAAAAAGTTGGGAAGGCGATATTGGTGGG
>Ga0302271_10001290_pt1 | contig 24339 bp, 15 predicted proteins | sample III_Bog_N1_1_FD_198767 | JGI IMG/M metagenome (GOLD analysis project Ga0302271, IMG submission 198767) | Peat permafrost microbial communities from Stordalen Mire near Abisko, Sweden - III_Bog_N1_1 | ecosystem: Environmental > Terrestrial > Soil > Wetlands > Peat | place: Sweden: Abisko... | reverse complement strand
CCTGTTTTTGAGGAGGAACTTCATGAGAATGTTCAAGGTACTAAAATAGACACAAATTTCTTGAGAAGTGAAGTTTGCACAGTCCTCGCAGATTAAGAGGCACCTGTGTTATGCTATTCTTAGTGCAATGAGGAGATGCATCTCGCTAGGAAAACTAAAAAACCACAAGCAATGAATAACCACACAATCCTTCTTGGTAGCCCAGTGACAACATCAAGTCCTTAAGCGGACACAGCTGCAAATACCCCAAGTTGCAGTGGCGGTTCTTAACGATAATAAGACTCCAATGAAGCAGACAGCTTCTCTGATGCGTTGAAAATGGTGAATTTCTACAAAAGAATTTATATTTTTCTCGAGAGACAATTAGACAGGAAAGTGAACCCTCTTCGTGCAATTATTAAGCTGTTTAAGTAGCATTTTTCGAAGACATATAGTTGCTTACTTGATCAAGGCAGTGCAGAGAAACTAGCAGTGAAATCTTTGATAAATTTGAAGAGCAGTGAATCCAAAGAATTAGTTGAACCCACAAGGCTAAGAAAAAGTGATTTAGGTGTAATAAAAAATGAAGATAATTTAAAATAAAGCGACAAACAACGTACAAAGTAAAAAGATCTCAATGGTCTCAGCTAACCCAAAAAGAAACTCAATCAAGGTGAGATCAAGACTGTAGTTGAAGACATGATCGCTGAAATGCAGTAGTTTTTACATTTTATACTTTATTGTGTCATTTTCTTTTACGATCTTGACAATATCCTCCCACAGAAACAGTATTCTTAGCTCGTAAATAAAGAAAATCTCTGGAACTTCCTCATAAATATTCTCTTTGCCGATGATGAAGTCTACAAGACATGCTTCCATTTGATAGACATATCTCTAGCTGAGAACTCAACTTCTTTAAAGAATAAGCTCCACGAATTGCAAGAAATCGAACCTCAACATTTGGAAATACATCCTCGATTCTGCTTGAATAGAAAGACTTACATATGGCAAGTTGAAAAGCAAGCTAAGAAGTAATAAGCACGTAACAATAAAGACAACTAATAGCTCCTTAAAATGAAGTGCTGCGATACAGAAGAAGAGACAAAATAAACTGAAAATAATGAAGACGAAATGCATTTCTAAAAATTAAAGGAAATTGAAGATACTCCACTTTTACCATATGAAAAAGCCATAATAAAGCTACGTAATCTGCAATTTTACAATAGCCCCATTCATAAAATGAAGCTAATCGCATAGTGTTTCGAGTTAATCCCTATCTGCATTGAGGAGTTTTACTAATAATATTTGAACGAATTCGATGGGTAGAATCTAATCGCTAGCGATGATTTGATGAATATCTTAGTGTACATTGTTGTTAAAAGTGGTGTCAGCGATTTAAACTCGCATATGAAGATAATTTCGTCGTTTCTATCGAAGAGCACGTAATCAACCAAAATAGGATATTATTGCACTTCGCTTATGATAGTCGCGAATTATCTAGAATCAGACAGGATATTTGAATGTGTAGGTAGAATGTAAGAGTAGTCTAGAATTATTGAAAGATCACTTGCGAGTATGAATTCTTCGCTGCAACGCAGGACAACGCTTAAATCAAAAGCTGGAATGAAATCTGCTTCAAGATCAAGCAGCCCTTAGAGGTTATCTTAGCATAACATAGAAATGTTCGAAGTTAGTCCTTTTCCGTCTTATTCTTAAGAAATCACAGAATAATGAAAAAAAAATGAACATACTCATTAATCTAAAGAATTGTTAACATGCACACAAGTCTAATCCCGTCCTACTCTTGATCTATGTTCATAGATACCTAACAGTTAGTTTGGGACTAATAAAATCAGCAGTAATAACTTAAAAAAAAACGTATTTATATTGTATTATATTTCACTCTCTACTTTAATTGTTATCACAAACTAAATCCTAAATAAAAGAACTATTCTAAAAACAAAAGTATTCCCCATTCTGATTCTGGACAAATAGCTCCAAGGTTCTTTTTATTTTAGAGCAGGAAGGGAAATACCGAGAGAGAAAGAGAGAACTGACAGCTATGATAAATCTAAATTGAAAATAGGCTTTAATTAAAGGAATAAACATCTATAATGGGTTGCTCTCTGCCCCCAGAATAAATAGATTACAAATACAAAAAAATAAAATAATATCAGATAATTTTTCAGACTTTGGACTTCTTTTACACTTAGCGAGCATTCTTTTTCTTGGGCTGCTCCATTTCTAATTCTTCTTATTTTATTTTTTTCCCTGAACCTACAGAATTCGGCTTCTCGCTGTTTGGTTTGGTGATAATCGATGCAGCATTATTATTCATATTAGTATCTTCTTCTTCTCCTTCATTTGGAATCTCGTTATTGGTATTACTGTTCGAGTTAGTTGATTTCACAACATTTTTAGGTTTAGGTTTCAATTCAATTTGCGGAATTTTCATTTAAGACTATGATTGCTACGTCTCTTTGACTTCTTATTGTTCAGTTTCATCTGAACACAAAAACACCTCCATTTCTCCATTTTTACTGTTGAGATACAATTGATAAGGGTATTCATATTAAATTTCGGATTCCAGCAGTGGTGCTTCCACAGTGGTTCCTTTAGGAGCTGTAATAATGAACATCGTCTCTCCCGATTCAGTGGAAGTATTCTTGCAGAGATTCTTGAAATCTTCATGTGTGAGATAAGCATATTTCTGGGAATCAGCTTGTTAATTGAATGCGTTTTTCAGCTCCTCATGAAGGTATCTAATGCCAAATAAGTTAGTTAGAATATTAATTAATTTTAATTTGTTCTAGGATTTAACAAAATGTAGTAGTTAGTATTCCTCTAATAAATCCCTTTAAATCATTGTTTGTTTACCTAATCCAGCAGTCCATTGTTTTTTCATGGATTTCTAGCTCATTGAGCTCCTTTTGCATAGTGGTAATTTCGTGATGAAGCTCAGGATCTTCAGTGCCACCTACCCATTTAATTTTATTTTTGTGGATCTTCTCGATGTACCCAATTCCTGAATTCAACAAAAATGGATAAGCCATGAAAAAATGGAATAGCAAAGATGCACAATACATCAATAATAAATTGCCTACTTGAAAAATAATAATATTTTTAAAGTGTCAAAAAAGTAAAATCTCGAAAATTGTTCCTTTTTTCTCTTTAACGTGATTTCTAATGAACATTACATTAGATAATCCACAACAATTGTGCGGGAAAACTAGATAATATAAATTAATTATGGCGGGAGCTTTTTCAAAACTAAATCTAAAATTATTATAATAATAAAATTGTTAATTGAATACAATTCTGCTATTCTTCAATCCTCTCAACTTTCCAAACCCAGAAATATTAATTCATCAGCCATTCTTCTTAATTTCTCTGCATTTTAATTTAAATATTGAGGACAATATCGCTTCTTTTTTTTTCGTTAAAATTTCAGCCAATCAAAAATTATGGACTTGACTTCGTATATTTGCTAGAAATAGTACTAAACTTTAAAATCTTAGATACATATTATCCCCCTTCCTCGTGAAGAAATGAAAAGATTCCTCACAGTTATTGATCTTCCATATTTTTAACTTAGCAATTCTTGATTAGATTGATTCTATCTTCAAAATGTATTTTTTCTTTTACCTTCAAGCACATTGGTGATATCGTAGATTCTTCTTTTCTAAACGGCTAATGTTTTGACTGCTTCATTAAGATCAATCGTCATTGCAGGTGATTCTTAAATGAGTTTGATAAATCGTTTAGTGAGCACACTAAGAGAATTATCATGTCTGGTTTTTTTCTCTATCCAAAACAATTCAGAAAATATCTATATTATATAATTCTTGTTTGTTTTAACAATAATACCTTTATTTCCAGATGCATCTCCTCTAGAGCAATCATTGGAGTCATCAGCATCATCTTCTTCATCTAAATTGGAATCTCCTTACACAGGATTGGTAGGAGGACAAAGAGAATTCTCATCTAGATTATCTCTTTTAAGCTTTTTCTCTAAATTCATTCCTTGGAGTCTATTGTTGTTCATTTTCATCTGATATCTAATCACAAAGATAAAATAGTGTTTTTAATCTATTCTTTGTTATTATAATATGCAATATCAATTCGTTAAAGACACCAAAGTCATTGTTTATAATGAATTAGGTAGATACTTAGAATTATTCACTGAGAGAGAGGGAATAGAAAATGAGATGGATATGGCAGAATAGAAGAAAAAGATGTAGTTTCCAAGTCTGAATATGTGTATTAATTATTGGGTTGTCTTCTTTTCTTGTTTTTTGGAATAATAAAATCTCTAGAAATTCTCCTCTGACTTTGAGAAATGTTATGAGATTGGATCTTGCAGGAAGATAAAATTTTTTGAAGAGTCTCAGAGATTGTAAGATCCCTCACGCCCCATCAAATATATGAAACATTTAAATATCTCAAGCGGTTAGCCATTAAAGGATTATGTCACACGAAAATATATTTTTATTATTATTATTGCTGTTTGATAAAAACAATTAACAATTAATAAAGAAATTGGACTCTTCTTCCAAAAATAATACGTAATTAAAAATGAAATTTGTTTTTTAATTGTTGGTTTGAAACAATTGAAGTTAAAAGGGGAATGTTGATTTTCAAAATAAATACTTCTCTTTAATATATTTTTGAGAATCCAGATTAAATCTTTTGTAGTTTTGTAGCTAACCACTTATCTTAAAAAGAAAGAACTAACAAACATAATTAGTTACTAAGTTTGTTAGAATGGGAGTTGCTTTCAAGTTAAAATCAAAAACAACCTATCAACCATAAAATAATCATTTAAAAATACAAACTGACTCGATCTATTTATTTCTATTAGGCGGGTATTATATCCCTGCATACTTTTTCACTGCAGTTTGCTTTCTTGGATAATAATTTCAGTGATTAAAAAGTAAAAAAAGTTATTGAGAAAGGAAGAGAATAATCCCATATGGAGAGACGAGTTATTAGCTCAACGTTATCTAATTTCAGGGACAAGAGAGCCATCTTAACTGATTCCAATTTAGATGTATACTAAGCATTCATCTTAGGATATATCTGCGGAATCGAATGTTGTACTGATGTTTTGCCTGAACAAATCAAGTTAGTTATTGAATTAGATCAACAATAAAATGCAGATTCCAATAGTAAAAAGAATGATAAAGATCAAGAAGAAACTCCAAAGAAAGAGCTGATTAAGGATGAAACATTTGATCTTACTCCCCCACTTGAAGAATTCGAAGAATAAGCCCATGGGAGCACTGATAAAGAAGAATCACATGAAAACAGCAAGGACGGGAAAACCACCCCAAAATAGCCAGATCTGAGCAATCATGTTAATTCGAAATCTAGAGGAGGATATCTAGCTGCATTTTCAAGAAACAAAAAGAATAATAATCATAAAATGGCTGAAGAAGAGGAAGAGGAAGAAGAAATTGTTTCTGAAAAACTTCCATAAAATAACAATCAAAAACCTAATCTCCAAAGAAATAATAGTGAATTCGATATGGATACATACATGCGATAATTTGGTGAGCAAGAAACAGAAGAGTAAAAAACCCTAGAGTTGATTCGACAAATGCAAGAAGCTGACGAAGCCGCAAACATCAAAGACAAGCATCAACGAATCTAAGAAAATGAAGAAATCGATTGCCCGATATGCATGTGTGATCTTTACACAGAAGCCGTTCTTGCTCTTGAGAATTGCGATCATGTTTTCCACAAAGAATGTCTCTTGGAATATCTCAAAAATAAAGTAATTTTTAGCCAAATTAAAAATAAAATCCAATTGCGTCTACAACAAATGATAAATGCACACACAGATTGAGGATAGACAAGGGCATGTTTTATGTCCTGATGAGAAATGCAAGCAAGAAATCATGGTTGAAGATTTCAAGCAATTACTTGGCAAAAACCTCTTTGAAGCGTACATCAAAAATTCACTGGAGTCCTATGTCGACCAGCATGCAGATGAAGTAAGTTACATTTTAGGTTGAAATACATTGGTTGGGGCCCAACAAAAAGGAATGAAATTCACCAAAACATATCAAACATCACACAAAAAAAGGAAATGAATCTTTAATTTCTGCGAAAAGTGACTCATATTTGAAAAATAATTAGATGTCTTGGTGTCCTACTCCTGATTGCAAATACGTGTTTGCGTATGATGAGAAAGAAGATGAAGGTTTCTTTCATTGTCCAATGTGCAAGAAGCAATACTGTTTGAAATGTCGAGTTGCATTCCATAAGGATATGACATGCAAAGAGTATCAAATCAGCAATAACAGGGATTAGAATGATATTATGTTCGAGAAGTTCGTGAAGGGCAAGAAGTTCAAGTAGTGCATCAAGTGCAAATTCTGGGTTGAGAAAAATCAAGTAAAAACTATTCATTTTTTCATTGTTTTAACATTTCAACGCTTCATAAAATGTTAATGTGATGTTATCCATTGTTCTAGGGTTGCGATCACATGACTTGTCGTTGCAAATACTAGTTTTGCTATAAATGTGGTGGTAAATATCGTGAATGCGCCTGTGTTGAAAGTAACACAATATTTTAACTTTAGTCTATTCATTTTTCAATGAAATTTTTTTAATTTATTTTTTTCTATACTTTATATAGAGGCTAAAGCATAGATGGAGAGAGTTCAATAAAGGAGATAATTGCAGCAATAAAAACTCAAAGAAAGACAAAAAAAGTAGCCTGCTCCTAAAGCAAGAGCGGTCAGCAGAAGAAAAAATTGAATACAAAAACTCAGTTGTTTAAAATTCAAAGTTTAATTCATTTTCTAAAGAAAAAAATCATTCACAAAATAGTATTTTGTTTTTTAATACTTTTCTGCAATCAATTTAGCCTTCAAATAATAGGTTTCTCTTGGTGGAAATCAAAGAAGATAATCAAACAAACAAAAATTTGAATTCTCATTTGTTGGAAAGATTTTTAAATTATCAATCAACAGCAGCAAAAATATCACAAAAATTCAAATACTTTTATTCAATCAAACAAAAAAATTAAAAAAAATTCTTTTTTTGGGCATATAAATCAAAAAAATGAACAATAGATCAATTGCAATTACTTGCTGCATTCTCTCTTTGCTGGGAGTTGCATTAGCAGCTGCTGTGTCAACACCTATTGGCACTGTAGAGCCACAGCCATGCTTGTCAGATGCAATGCAATTCCATTTTCTTACTGATCCATTGAGAGTTACTGGTAGAGCTTCTAGCTCTTTAGAAGCTGCTTAGGTTGTGATTAACCTCACTGCAGAGACACTCGAATAAGTAGCATCTGAGGCACTGCAGAAGAACTCCAAGATCTTAAATAACTCCATTGCAGCATTCAAAGCCTTGGGCTTAGAAGAATCTGAGTTTTCAACTCAAGGACTACAAGTCTATCCAAGTTACTCTACTTACCTTAATCAAACGACGAATTCTTATTAAACAAAGTTTGAAGGGTACAAAGTCATAAATAACTTAATCGTGTTTACTAAGAAGATGGCTTTGGCTGGGAAGATCATAGACGCTGCAGTTATTAATGGAGTCTCCCATATTAACTCGATTTAATACTCCCCTCTTGAAAGTGTAGTCGCATAACAGAAAGAAAAGTTACTTGCCCAAGCTGTTTAGGATGCCAGAAAATAAGCTGAAATCATTGTAAAACAACTTGATTACGTGATTAAATCAGTGAAAAGTGTCAGTCTCTATAATAATAATTATGTCTACCCAAGAAGTCCATCTCCGAATGTTCCAATGGCTGCACCTGCTGCTCCAGCTCCTCCCACTGCTGTTTTTGCACCAAGTGAGAATGAAACAGTTTAGGTGGAAGTTTCGTTTATTATTGCTCCTAAAGCTTGATTTTTGCATGTGGAGTGTGCTCAATAGTTTTTTGTTTATTTTGTAATAAAAATAATCTATTAAAACTCTATTAAATGACTTGAAAAATACGAAAAAAAAGAGAAAGTATATTTGCAGATTAAAAGTGATCATTTCCCTTAAAAAACAGGAACTAAAGGAACATCAGACAAGTATTTTAGTTTTTTCGATAACTTGCATGAATTATTTACTCACCCGAAATGTTATGATTAGCAAGAGTTTTAAGATAAAAAATTCATATCCATAGCTACACAAGTGTCAATCCAAAGACCGTCTGTGGGGAAAGTTTGATGCTTAGACAATCTGAAATTAGTCTTTTTGAAAAAAAGACGCATTTTCAAAGTAAATATAATAATTAATTATTTGTTCTTCTTGAATTTTTCTGATCTGACTTAGATTAAAAAATTATAATAAAGTTCTGCATTTGTAATTAGCAATACTTGAACTTGTAGACAAAAGCTAGAACGAAGGATAAGAATGTAGCAATTTAATAAATAAATAACTAATACTTTCAATTACAGAAAAAAGAATAAAAATCTTTAAAAATGAATAATCAAACTAAGTTTATTCTTTCCACTTTGCTGCTTGTTTTCCTGCTTGGGGGAGCTCTTTCTACTGAAATCAAATCCTGCACCTCAGATGCCATCCAACTGCACTACCTGCCCGAACCACTACGAGTTATCGGCAAAGCAGTTAGCGCTTTAGAGGCTGCTTAAGTTGTGATCAATCTTTCTGCAGAGACTTTAGAAAAGGAGGCTTCAGATTCTCTTACGAAAAACTCTAGAATTATCAACAATTCAATTGCTGCCTTCAAATCGCTAGGCCTGGAAGAAGCTGAGTTTTCCACACAAGGACTCTCCGTGAATCCTAGCTACACTTCCTATTACGACTAAACAACTAGCTAATATAAAAACATTTTTGAAGGTTACAAAGTCAGAAATAGCTTAATTATTTCCACCAAGAAAATGGCACTAGCAGGTAAAATAATCGATGCTGCTGTTATCAACGGAGTCACACACATTAATTCTATACAATACTCCCCTCTTGGAAGTAAAGTCATCGAAGAAAAGGAGAAACTTCTAGCTGAAGCTGTTCTTGATGCTAAGAAACAAGCCGAAATTATTGTCAAATAATTAGACTATGTAATTCAATCTGTTAAAACGATTAATGTCCTTGAAAACTATAATTAGCCAAGACCATATGCTAGACCTGCAGCGAAAGCAGCTCCTATGGATGAAACCTCTGTGTTTGCTTCCACAGAAGGGTAGGAACTGTCAGTTGAAGTATCTTTCATAATTGCTCCCAAAGCATGAAAAGTTATTAGATCATTATCGATTTAAATATTGAAAAAAGGCAAGGTTTCTTATTAAAAAAAGATTTATTTTGCATGTGTGTTTGTCTGATTAAAAAAAAAAGTTGCTTATTTTTCGCTTTGATTTCACTGAAATTAAGAGATATTCAGTAAATTAAGGGTTATTTGAATTAAGAATTCACAATTATGTAAAATTCTTAAATTTAAAGCCAATATCATCAACACAAATATCAAAACTATCTTCCATTTCAAACAAATAAAACATTCAGGAATTTTAGCCAAATTGTCAAATTGATAAATTAATATATTTTTCATGAAATTCTCCCGAATTAACTTAATTTCTAGATTATGCTATTCTCAAATCTACTTAAGGATGAACAGTGATACAGGTTGAATATCAGCTGTAGAATTCACTTTGAACTTATAACTTGGTAGTATTTAAGTGATTGCATCTCTATCATTAAGCTAAATAGTTCCCTAGCATTCAACACTCCCATTGAGGACTAAAATAAAACATTAACTAAGGGTATTATTATCTACAACGAATTTTCCTGAGTCTTTGCTAAGCTGCACAGTGTCTAAACTAAAGTTATTGTTCTTCAGAATGCTTTGAACGCCCTTTACTTCTTGGCTAAATTTGAAAATACTTTATTCTCCTTGATCTTCATCGAATTTACCGGAATTTTCAATCCAAAACTCAATGAATTTAGAACTTTAATCTGCTAAACAGTTCTGAATCGAATGCTAAATAGGAGTATTTCCAGCTCTAATTACATGGCATTCATTCTTTTCAATCAACACTCTATCTTTCACTGAGGAATTGCAGCGTAATTATCCATCAAGCACTACTCTGACTATGTCAAAATGGCTATGTTTGTTATCCTCTCCAAATTATTCTTGGGGTTTCAGTTCATACTCATTGACTGCTCTAATGCGATCTACTCCCATTTTCCGAGGGTTGTAGTATTCTCCTAATGAAAAGTAGTAGAATCCCTTAGCCCAGTTGTAATTCATCTCATAGCGGCCTGTAGATCGCTCAACCATTTCTTTTCTTTTGTGTATTTTGCTTAGAGATAAAATTTGAAGATATTAATTGTCTTTACTTGAATTATAATGATTATTTTGGCAACTTTAGATTTTGATTGTTTGATAAGTAATGATTTCCATTACCCCCTCCCATTTTTGCCTTATTTTCTGATAATTTCACCTCTTTTTCTAATCAAACATTCTACTAAAATAACTAATTTTAAAAAATGAATTTCCTCTAAAAAACAACAAAAATCATATCATATGATTAAAATTTCTTCATTTTTGAACTTTTCAAACACACTTTGTATATAACTTATTTGTTAAACTCAAAACAGTTTGCTTTCCTGCTAAGTTAAATCAATATCTTTGATGTTACGCAACATGACCTTTTTTAGATTAATAAGGAAAAAAATAATTATCAACTACAAGAAATCATTATTTAAACATCTCCTGAAGAATCTGATTAATTCATAAAATTCCTTACTTCAATTTCAAGCACAACAGTCCCATTTGATAGCCCTAGCAATTCGCTTCTTTTATCATTATATTGTAAAATATCTAAATTGTTAAGTCTTGGTCGATTCCCTAAAAAGAAAGATGAATTTGTTGCTTTCCAATCTCCCATTGGCGACCACGTCTAGACTTCAAGTCTATGATATCCTTCCTTCCTAGGAAAGTTCACTACACCGTATGATACTAAACATTTAAAAAAAACAGCAGAGATTGAGTAGTCATTTTGCACCAAAAAAAAACATGATAAATTGTTAAATTGATCTGAACCCAAAAATGTCTTCTTACATATGTCTATTTTGTTGTTGCTATCAAGACTCCACACTTTCAAAATTCCTTTGGGCCTACATTCAAAAAAAAAGAAACAAAAATCTTACAGTTTATCAATATTATCTTTTTAGAGTCATTTTCTACCATCCATTGAGACTTGTGAGTTTGAATTCTAAATCGATAGGATGGTTCCAGGGGAGCATAGTTCCAGGTTATGCATAGGCAGTTTAAGTTTGTATACTCTTAAAGTCATTTGCATCACTTTCGTTTCTCTGCTAGCCTCCATTCATAAGTGTCCACTGTGGACCAACTTCTAAAATCATCTCGCAGAAGACCCCATCGCCATTTTCGAATTGTACTCCTCCAGTGATTTACCCAATGAAAAAAACCTAAGCGACCTTATCAGTTTTTCCTCCTTTTTTGATGACATCACCACCTAGAATGCTCCCTCTAGCTTAGATTCCTGATAGAATACCTAAGCGCTGATTTTAAGGGAAACTACTCATTTTCGAGAGAGCAATTAGATGAAGTTATTAGTTTCTGTATGTTGATAGTAAAAATGATGATTTAAAGCAATCATAAACTTCAAATTGAAACAATTAAGCTTATGATTACAATTTAGGCTTTTTGTTAGGTGTGTTGGTGTCACAATTTGATTGTTTCTTCTTGTGGCTTTAAGCTTTTTTTGGTGTTGATACCGAACAGTATTTTTAGAATCTTATTGCTTTTTCTTTGATTTTTTTCAAAATTTTTAAATAAGATAATGAATAAATAATTTCCTAATTTAGAGTAATAAATATTAATCTTTTTGTGAATAGAAATATCCTAAACATCCTGGGTGGAGGAGATGTTCAGTAAATTCAAAAATACAAACACTGTCATGACTTCTCCTAAGGATTTATTATCATGATCATTTGCAGAATGTAGTTTAAACAGTTTTTGTAAAGAAACTGCTACAAAAGAATGCTGGATTTCTTCTATTTTATCAAATAATTCTTTGAATTCAATCAATTCTATGAGGATTTTTATTAATAATAGATTAAATATTGGAGTTTATTTTAGTCTCTAAAATAATTAGATCATTGATTATCTTAAGATTATTTGTATATATCCTTTGATGTCTATCACCTCTGCTTGTCAGCAATCAAAAATACATTTAACATATTAATTATTTTCAAACTCACCCAAATTGGAAAAAAAAAATTAGTATTTCGACAGAAAATGAGACAGGTTGAGTTTTTATTTTTGATTGAAGAAATAGGGGTATCTTTGAAGCTCTCCTAAAGCGCAATCGCTCTTGTTCTCGAGTACTATTTGCTCCTGACGAACTCATCCAGCAATCGATTCAAACCAGAAGTAAAATAGCATATTTGCCATGCTATCTTTTGACGATTTGGGTGATTTTACAACATTTGAATCATTTGTGAAACACACAGATTGTGATTGGAGCATGCATATTCTTGGTGTCTAAAACGAGGGAGGAAAACAAAAAGATCAGGGATATTATCAACATGTGCTTTGTAGTAACTAAACTCTACAGACACGGGAACTAACTTAGATAATAACAATAAGAAGAAGCAATAGATGCAAATGGATAAGCAGCAACTAAATCATAATAAACTACTCAAGGAGGGGATACAGGATATGTGAAACTTACATTCCTCACTGAGCGAGAAACTGCTGAAATCGAGCAAGATTTTGCACCTACTTTTAACCTCCAAGTCGTAAGGATATAAAGAATCCAAATGAAGATAGTTGGTTATTCTAATTGGGTTTCTGTGCATTTTTGATACTCTATAACTTGTAGATTTGTTTTAGTATTCCTAGATAAAAAATGAAATCCTACAATGCGAGCAGCATCTCCTAAGATTGATAAACTACAATCTGCTGACGAAGAAAATGTCCTTCTAAGAGATCATCCTCAACTACATTCACATATTCAAATGTAAATCAAACTAATTGCTTGATTTTATTGTTGGAGTATTTATGAAAAATAATTTTGGTTGTGAATTCTACTTCTCCAGTTGATAAACCTGTTGGACAATTCATATTGAACCTTGCAAACGACACATAATATGTCGATCTAAATGGCTTGTCTGAAGTAGAAATGGCAAAGGGATGTATTTATCTTGCCTTAGATCTTATCAAGGATTCAACATTACTTAGCAATAGTGATGAGTTGCAGACGCATAAGATTGACAGTTAGTTCTATGATTTAGAATGGTGGAACTCATTCATGCTCATAAGTGAAAAAACTCTTCAATGTAAAGAAAAGGAGATTGGATTTACAAGCAGGGAAAAAGATATTTATGTATTTGATTGATTCAAGGAAGAAAAATGAGGAGGTTTTTGTGCAATTAATACAATAATTTCATTTTTTGTTTTGTTTTTGTTGGTGGCATATTTAGAGTTTTCAGAGATAATGTTGGCTTACTATGACGATGTGCATTCCAATGAAGATAATCTTATTAAAAATAGTTAATAGCCATCATAATCAGCTTAGCAGGCATGAAAGTGCATCTTCAAGAATAATTTTTTGTTTTAGCTTTAGGTATTGCTTTTTATGTTGTTTTATCCTGAATATTTATAAATTGTATGGTTTAATTCATTCATTCAAGCAAATCAGGCAGCTAATTGCAAATTTTAGGCTTTCAAAAATAAGAACATAATTGTTGATATTTCTTTTTCGCTGCAGATTTGTATGTATTTGATTTGGAGTTGCTCATTTTTTGGATGCGCAAATAAATCTATGAATTATTGCAATAGATGAAGTGGCCGAGTGGTCTAAGGCGGTAGTTTCAGGTTCTATTCCGAAAGGGCGAGAGTTCGAATCCCTCCTTCATCAGAATTTTTTTTGTTTTTATATCTTATTTAATTCAATCTATATTTACTATTATTAAAAATACTCTTAAATCTTTTCAGTTTTTGGTTTGTTTTTTTTAGATTTAAAACTAGAACTAAACAACCCTAAAGCAGTCAATTATTATTTGCTTTCCCCAGTTACTTCTCCTAAGGGTACAAAGAAATTAAAAGGAGGTTCTGTTAATCTTTGGATGATTCTTTTAATCCCCCTTTTAATAGGCATTGTATTATTTTTTACCACTTTTTGATTGAAGTTCTGTCTGTTTCAAATCAAATCAATTTACTTTTTTAGTTTCCTGGAGAAAAACATAATCAAGAATCAGATATCGAAGTCAAATAAATTACACTATCTGTGAATTATTCTTGATTGTTTTTACCTAAAAATCTTGTGTAAAAAACACAGTTAGCTACAAATGAGTAATTTCGAAGATGCCTTCTATCTCCAACAGAGTAAGCTCTCATAAACACTTTTAAGCAAAATTCATATTTTCACATAACAACTCTCTTTTTTTCAGAAAACACAGGAAAATCTCAAGGTGCAGCTAGTTTCAGTTTGGGATCAACGAGCATTCCTGCTTCGCCTTTGCAATCTCCTAAGTCTCCTCTTGGATTTCTATCGCTAAACCAACAGTTACATGCTAGAAATGTAACGGGAACTAAATATTTAATGAACACAACTATTGAATAACCGCTAATGTCCTCAACTGAAGTGAATGCATAGCGAAAGAATCTCTCCTTCATCATGAATTAGCACTCCCATCTGAAAGAACAATATCGACATCTAGACATCTCCTTCCAGCATTCGCCTATGTCATTGCCTGTATCTCTTCTTGCGTCTACATAAATGTTCAAAGATCCTTAGACGAAGAACAAACTACAGAATTATCAAGGAAAAGCACACAGGCAAACATCTTAACAAAGCATTTCAAGATCAGTTATTCATTCTTCATCCACTAAAGCATTCCCATTGACAGGGCTAGCTGAAGATAAGCTGTAAGCAGCTTAGTAGTAATATGAGTCCAGAAAATAATTAAGTTCGTCAATGAATCTCAAGAATAGTAATTCCTTATAGAATATGAATATGAATACCTTAGGTGATAAGGAATTGCAGCTAAACAATATGAATGAAGCATATAAAAAGCTGAGAGAACCATATGAAATCAAAGATTTGTCTCTACAACGCGGGTATGTTGCGAGATTAGAGAATCTCTGGAAGGAAAGGGATCAAAAGTATGAATTCGTGGAATTTTAGAATTTAGTTCATAATTTTTTAGTCAACGAAGCGATTATTTAAAATGAATTCCCTTAGTAACGAGGAGGAGGAGGATAAGAAAGGGAATAAGAATAAGAAGAAGGAGGAGAATTCGACTAAGAAAAAGATGAAAAAATTGCATATTCGAAGTCTAGTTCTAGATTAGACAATAAGAGCAATAGGGTCTCGATATCCCTCCCTGCAGAGAAGAAAAGAGTAAAAAGTGAAATGCTTGTAGAAAACCCTCCTTCTAATTCCTCATCTATCACACAGACAAAAATAAGTGAGATTCTTGTGCAACAACCTCCTCCATACAAAGTTCGATTCACGAAATTAATCAAAGAAGAAGAATCTGAAGGAATTGAATCAGCAGGATAGGAAGACTTTTAATAAGGAGTGTCTTCTTAAAAACAGTAACAACTGAATAAGGAACATCTGAGGAATTAAGCATTTAACAAATCTATTGAAAAGGAGAATCTGATTATGATGTTGATTGACTTTCTAGTTAATATTGAAGACAAATTCAATGAAGGCACTTAAGGACGATTTTACCCTTAACTTGGATTTATGCAAGATTTTATGAAGAAGTTAATGGAAATAAGTAACAAAATATGTGAATTCTTGATGAAGAAGAATGAAAAAGCAGTGAGTATCTTCGTTTAATCGATCCTCAGGATGTTTACGCAGATCTTTGAGAAGCAGTATAGATTTATCAAATAAGAAGTAATTTCCAGAGTCAACGTGGAGGTATCAGACATGGAAACAAAGCTGGAATTGCAAGTTAAATAAAACAAAGAGCTAATTAGTAAAATTAAAACATTACGAGATGAACAGGAGAAGGAATTGAAAGAGTTCTAGCAGAAGATTCTCGTCATTGAAGAGCTGAAAAATACTTACATGGAACGAGCAGAGATATTGAAAGATGAGATTGAAGATTCGAAAACGAAAAAGTACAAAGATTATTAGTTAGAGAGGATTCAAGCAGCTTCGAAGGAGTTAACGAAGTAATATATGATGATAAATTCAGAATGTTTGAAAAGAGGGGATCTAGCTGATGAGGGACTGCTATCGTTAGCTAGGTTGTCTGTGTAATAAGTTGCTGATACTACTGTGACTAGGAATGATCCTAGATCGAAGTAATTTGCATCACTTTATTAGCAATAATCTTCACCGCAATCGGGATAGTCATAAAATTACCAAGTGAATTCGTTCTCTGATTTGCAGCCAATTAGTTTTGCTTAGAAATATGATCATGTAGAAAGCAAAGCAGCGTTTTTGTTTGCACATCCTTTTAGTTTTTATCTTGTTACAGATCTCCCTAATTACGCATATGATAAACTTACTCCTAAACTGACAAAAGATCAAATTATCATTCTTCTTGAAACGTTCCTTGATGAAGTAAATCATCAAATAAATCAAAAATTTAAATAATCTAACACTATTAAAAATTATTTTAACCTTTAAAAAACAGGAAACTACTCTGAAATAGGAAGGGACTAAACTTAATGCTCCTGCCAACTTTATCACGTAAAAAGGATTTATGTTTTTCTTCAAAAAAGTTATTTTTTTATATTTAAAAGTCAAGTTTTATGGTTGATTTGGGAATTTAATGCGTTGTATTTGAATTTCATAAAACAGAAAGATTCTGAGTGAACAATAGAATTTCTTCAAAGCGACGATACGAGTCTCGGAAGTATCACTGATGATTCAGAGTCTTTATTAGACACGGAAAGATATTGGAGTTGTATTTGCATTGATTTTTGGACTCTTCTAAGATAATATGCTGACAGATTCTCAATTCGAATTCTTGATGCAGATTCGTAAGATCATCAAATCAGCTGTTTTGCCTTTAAACGAACCAGCGAATCTCACCGAAAGTTAAGTCAGTTAACTCTGCGAAGATACTCTGTATGTGCCTCAAAAGTTAGTCATTGATGCTTTCACCAAAATACTTGATTAAGTAAAAAAATTTTAAAGAAAAACAGTATTTTTTTTTTCTCTAAAATAATATGAAAATAAATGATTAATAATTTAAGTAATTTTTTTTTGGATTCTAACTAAAAACAGCATCCATAGTTCTAGATATTACAAGAGCGTTTAAAGCAGTTCCTATCTACCAGACGAGCTTAGATAAACCAGAAAGCTATTGACGAGTAATAGAAGCTAACTAATTCTCGATTTTTCAGTGAGTCTTCGCTGGTGTTGATACCAAATCTCATGCAAAATCTGAAAACTGAAAATATCAATGATGTAATCCGCTCCATGGAAAACATCTTCGATAAATTAGATCCCAAGAAGAACGATAAAGGTATATTCCATTTTCTTCGTTTTCTTCTTCTTCTTCTTATTTTTCAATACTTGGTTCTTCAAAAGTTTAAGCACAATTTATTATCAAAATTTCTTTTCTTTTGTTTTTGCAGCAAACTATCCTGCTTTCAAGCGACTTATGAACAATCACTTTAACATTGACACTGAGAACCAATCGTTCGCTGAGTATTTCCAGCCATTCATCACAGGGGATGTATTTAACTATCCAGGATTTATGTAGAAAGTCACAAGTCTTCATGTGCCCGATGCTCTCAACGAAAAATTGATTTCATACTACCAAATCATGTCCGAGATCTGCAATATTATGATTCTAACACAAACCCAAGCGTTCCATAATTTTAAAAACCGTCTTAGTAACCTTCTATTCAGCCACGATCAACTTGAAACATTCAATTACAAACTGTACAAAAAAAGAAGGATTTTATTAGAAAAAATATTAATATTTTAAGAAATTTCACTAATTTTCTCTGGTAATTAAGTTTAAGGTTATTTTTTCTTCTTTATTTAAAGATTAGAAGACTTCTTCGCAGAATATGAGGATGATAAAGACAATAAGATAAAATATAATACAAAGCGTTTATCGGCTGCTAGTGTGTATCGTTGGTTATTCAATACTAATGAATTCAATGTTTTATACTAATCTGCTCGATTGAAAGGTATCGACAATGATACGCTCAGCAAACTCTATCCTTAGTAGTAACTTTTAAGTAACTTCGAAGAATACATGGAATACATGCGAGACATATATTCGTTCTTGAGTGTGCAAGAGAAAATAACAATTGTGCAGAATATCGAGCCAAGGGTAAGTGATGTTTCAAGTGCTCACTCGATAATATCTGGAAATTAAATGCCTAAGTTGTTTAAATCCAAAGGAATAACTACAGCATAGTCAACACTAAGTCAACTTAAAACACTTAAATCTATTAGATTAGCATAATAGAATAGCACTTCTTCAGTTAAATCTTTGCCTGTACAAAAACTTAAAAAATCCTTGTTTTAATCATCTTAGATGAGCTTAAATTAATCGAATGTACTTGAATAAGACAGTAATGGTAGTGGTGATCAGCAATAGAAAGATATTCCTATTTTGGATAAACCGTAATAAAGCAAAATGTCACTTTTTTCTGGAATGTGAGAACGAAATGGAACTCTTTCGACAAAGATGTATGTATTGTAATGTATCAGTACTTTGAGAATTTTGGTGCTATTTCAAATGCCATATTTCATTAACTTTTACTCTCTTGAAGAGGAAGCCTCGATCAAAAATATAATACCCCGTCTCCCTCTCCACATATACTAGTACATTTTCACATTTAATTAGCTATTTGGATTAATTTTGATAGACTCTTAATTAAGTAAAACTGAGAAACATCCCAAATTAAAAAATCATAAAGTTAATTAAAAAAAAAAAACGTCAGCTGCAGGATTTGAACCTGCGCGGGTAAACCCAGCGGATTTCAAGTCCGTCTCCTTAACCACTCGGACAAACTGACTGCATATCTCTCTCTTGTCGATTCCCCTTCTTATTATTACGCAAGATTCATAATTTAAATTTCAATAGAATTGTATATTCCTGAAATAGGCATGAATGTCCATATGATAATTATGTTGTTGACTTCTCTAAAAAAAAATCTACATAATTAGAATAAAAACCTTCAAAACTTTTTTATTTTTATCATATTTTTAAGTATTAAATATTATTTTTTTCTAAGTAAATCTCAACAATAATTCTAAATACATCATAAAACATAAAATATTCTCGTTCTAATCATTACAGCGGCTAGAATAGACTAAACTATAAAATTTCAAAATCTATAAATTGCATTTATCAATCCATGTAGTCTAAGTTAGAAGAATTGTCTTCTTCTTCAATGCGACTTAGCAATCCTGCAATTTGATTCTCTAAAAGACCTCCAAGTTTAATTGCTGTATTCTAGTCAAGTCCTAATGAAAAATCAGTAAAAACAAACAAATCAAAATCAAAATTTGTTTATCTCTCAAAATCATTTCAATTCTCAAGCTCCCTCGATCAACACTCTCTAAATCCATCCAATTTACCATGTGCTCTTGCAAAATCTTCAGCTAATTGACTTGGAGAATCACCTTCGTTCACAACAATCCGCTGATTCTTTTGGTTTCCTAAGCTCACGTCCACAAAGAGCAATGGAATCTTTTCAGCTTATCCAAATTAACAAATTGTCAGGAGAAGTATAATAAGTTTATGATTTTGAATAAAATATTCAAAACTTTAAATAAAAGATTTTGCTTACATTTGAATTCAGCTTCATCTTCACCATCCCATTCTTCAGCAAATCCTTGATCTTCCAAACATTTATGCTCTCCCTCTTGGATCTAGTTAAGTGGCAGTATTTCTGGCATATATTCAGAGATTTCATTACCTTGAATCGGCTGCTGTAATCCAACTGAATTTTGAGAAACCCATCGAAATTCAGGCGATTATTGTTAAATTGGTTATAAAAATTACTCTTAACAAACCTAATTCTACTATTAAATCTAATGCTATTTCTATTATTCATTCTCTAATATCTGCTAGATATTGCTATTGCTTAAGTTATTCCTTCTCGTAGCACTTCTTGGTGTAGTTTTGTTGATATTCTCATTATTTCTAGTTCCATGCGAGTTATTCTCAGATTAGATGTAAGTTGTAGCATTCTAAGAAGAACTGTTATTCAGCAAAGAAGCTAGTGTTTTCTTGTGGATATTGTTATTTCCTGCCATCTTAAGCTAATGGACTAATTCCTTATATTTCCTTGCATTCCTTATTCTCTCAATGGTCTTGAAAAAATCAACAAAATAACCAAAAATAAGTCAACAGCAATTGCAAAAAAGCAAGATATCAATATGATAATCTTACTTTATCGATGTTTCTTGCGAAGACTCCTCCTTAGTAAGGTTTATTACTCGTATTGCTAGTATTGCTGCTGAATTATTAGTTAATTTAAGGTCGGAAAGTGCATTCTTTCTTTTACCTCTCAAAATCTTACTCATTCATAAATTATATTCCATTTAGATTGCTTTAATTACTGCCAGTATTGTTGAGATAATTAGTTCTTTTATATTTGCTTTGTCTGTGAAGTTCATCAGTCTTTTTAATAGCATTGCTGATCGTTTATGCAGTTGTAACTTTATTTGAGATATTATTATTGATTTAGATGATTTAAGGAGAAAATGTACATTCTTCTGTTTCTGCATCTTATTAGGCTTTGCGTTTCATTTCAAGAGCTGTATTTTAGGTTTTCTTTTGCAATTTTTGCAGATCGTATTGTCCGATTTTGTCTAGTTCTATGGCATTTGGCAAACAAGCATGGATGTCTTGTATCTCGCTGTTATTGTTGTCAACTACCCCAGCTTCTTTTAGTGTTTTCTCTTTGTGAATTTTCGCAAGGTATTTTGAAGTATTTAAGATATTTGGGCTAAAAGTGCAATGATTATCATACGGTTGTCGTTAATATTTCAATTCTTCATAACTGAGTCTATTATAAACGAAGGTTTCAAATGCATTCCGTATGATTTTCTTTTCTTCATGCGTCACACACCAAAGGCTGATTTCATTGAAAAATCCAACATTAACAGGTACATATGAATTTATGTAAGTTTTCATGAGAAATTCATTTAATTAGTTGTTTTTTTGTTGATTTTAGGACTACGCAGATGAGGGGGATATCTACAAAGATTCTCTCTTTTTCTGTTAGATCTATTTCGCGATATGAAGACATTGTATAGGGTAAAGAGTTAAAGAATCAGGTTCAGGATTGTAATTGATATTATTATATTTATTACTATTATTAGGACTATGTTATATTACTTATTGTTCTTTAAAGAGAATTAGAGCCTCATCGAGATTTAGGATAATCAAACAGAAATAAATTACATTCTCAAGCTTAAGGATATTTTGTTCTTTTCCACCTAAGAGAGTCCACACAAGAAATAGTAATTTAGTCTCTGAATCGGGGATCGCTGATTCTATGTCCATAGCGTTGATTTAGCATTTCACAAATCCGATTTTGATCATCACTTCGAATAAGCTAGCCATATTTAACATAACGCAATCAGTAATTTCTTGCTCCGTGCTCTCCAGTGAACAAACAATCAGGGAGATTTCTCTGAGGAACTTACTTAAAAGAATCTTCTCGCTCTTTTGACTGGTTTATTTCTACACATATTTATCAGATAAGGGAGATAACGATGAAGGTGAGGAGGAGATAGCTGATGTAGATGAATTTGGTGGTGGTTTTTGGTGTTGCTGTTATTGGATTTCAATTCTTCTTTTAGCATCTTGATACAATATATCATCGACGTTCTAAGTTCTCTTGATTGATTTTGATCTCTTCTAAATCTCAGGATGGAAGGTGTTCTCTTTCTCTGCTACTGTCTCTGCTTCGAGTCTAAACAATCAAAAAAAATTTTAAATGATAAATATTATTTTCTAATGTGTTTTATTACTTATTTTTCTATAAAATCACTGCAAGAGTTCTGCTCTTCTGCATGTACAAGCGCTCATGTACATTCCCTCTTGGGCTTAGCGATGAAGGAGAAACAGAGTTTCTTTCAATTATTTATCGAGAAGTTTTAGAAATATTCGGTTTTGATTTGAGTGTAGCTTCGATCTTTTTATCAGCTTTCTCCTTTTCCTAATAGAAATAACAAAAAAGATGCGAACAATACTGGTGAAGAAGAGAACGAATGAATGATCAACTAGAGTATTGTTATGTTTACCCTTTGTGCATTCTGCATTTTTTGTTTAGAATATGCTTCTTGTTTCTCCAAGAATTTAGTGAATGATTTCATAGAAGGATCGTCATCTGGATTTTAAGGTATCTGCTATTCCTATCTCTTCTAAGTAAGCGAAGGTTAAGATCGATGTGTTTGCAGGTTGCTACTTGAATTGTTGTATAAAATGATGTCATTTAATACAATATTCTTCTTCTGTGAAAATTAATGAGATTCTTAAATTGAAAATGAAAATCTAGCTAGATTGGATTGCTCTTTCGTATGTAACTCTAATTCTGGTAATGAAGGCTATTCGTAAGCTAATTATTGCTATTGTTAGGTTGACTTAGGAGAAAAACAAGGTGTCTACTAAGTAGTTACAGTAGAGAGTAATTTATAAAGTTTATTAGATTATTGTTATGCAGAATAAATAGGTTTTATTTCTACTTTAGATTTCTTTTCATCCTGAAGCTAACTTCTTGGAGTCGAATAGCCTAAGTTATGTGGAAGGGGAGGAGGAGAAACTGAAGCAATAGTAGCTTCCAGCTTATTTTAATTTTAACTGGAGTTATCTTTCATTTAGAAAACTTCTGAAGGTGGTGAGAAGAAATTCTAAAATGGTTAAGTTGAATTCAATTAGTTAATAGCTGTGGGTGAAGTAACACACAATTAAGATGTCGTATCTTCAGTGTTTATCACAAGATTTGAATGTGTGTTCAGTGTATTGTTTGATTTCAAAGTATTTTGGTCTGGAAAGTTGTTAGTATTCTCCTTGCAACGATATTAGTAATCGTTTGGTGAAGATGGTGCTTTTAGATTCCTTTAATCCCTAAGATCCAACTGAGATGTTGGGATATTAAACTGATGAACTTCAGGAGCTTATCGAATAACTAGGAAATGAGATAGTTAAGCTGGAGATTCATCTTTCAAAGTGAATCTCTCCTTTTCTTCATTCTAGATTTACTCCTTTTTATTCTTCGAAATCAGCTAAGATTCAAGATTTTTTCTTTGCTAAAACGACTAGAAAGCATCTTCCACGGATACTCTGATGTCACATTAACCACTGTCTCCTTCAGGAGGGTTCCTGTGTGAACTCAAATAAGCATTCACACTCTACATTCGATATTAAATTGGTTAGTTTTTTCCTTGGTAAATATCTTGTTGCTTGGATTACTATTCACATGACTACTATTATTATATTTACTGCAGCATCGAGCTGGCTTTCCCAAGAGAGAGAAAGAGACAACTTATATTATGTGAGTGTGATTATTTAAGAGAAAAGAGATTGAGTCTTTGTTTTAGTTTTTTTTGCTAATTATTTTTTAAAAAAATTTTCGTGCCTCCAAATACAAAGCCAGTAGTTTCTCTTTTGCTGGTCTCATAAATTTAATTAGCCGTTAACTGTGTCCTTTCTTCAGGAAGATTAAGAATTGAAAAAATTAATTGATTTCCTAAGAAGTAATTGCAATGCTGATCATCATAAAAATAATATTTTAAACTTGATATTTCCCTCTCACTTTGTCTTTTTCAAGAGATGAAAAAAATAATTCAAAAAGAATTGAGAAATATTTAAACTATTTTTAGTTTTTTTTGATCTTATTGATTGCAATCTTGTAGATTGATCACTTATCTAACATATCTCTTCAAGTAATTAGTCTAAATCTATGAAATCTCCCCTCTCTCATTTTATTTATGTGTCTATCAGTCAACATTATTTCAATTATTCAAATCCTTAATTAATAATTTTTGTTGCAATCCCTTGGAAATGTTTATAAATTACAATAATCAATTCATTTTGAAGGCTACTGATAATATCTTTGAAATATTGCTTTTGTTTTTATTAATATTTATCTTATTGTTATGATGAAATCTATTAAAAAGACCGCGCTTTCTAGGAATTATTAAAATAATCTAAAGGAGATATCAGTATTGAAGGAGTTTAGGAGTATCTGTGAAGCAGTTCAATCAAGAGGATTGTAGTAGAATCATTATATCAAAAACAAATCAAAAAAAGAAAAAATAACAAAACAACAAAAAATACTATTGTGTAATATGAGCGTTGCAGTCCAAGGCGGTTTTGATACATCCTCAGGTGGAAACTAAAAATCAGGGTAGAAAGGTCAGTAGGTATGCAGACATTTACTGATTGCTTGATTTGATTCATTGAATTTGATTA